>Ga0208012_1000085_pt1 | contig 37695 bp, 45 predicted proteins | sample 15BtaG_FD_184090 | JGI IMG/M metagenome (GOLD analysis project Ga0208012, IMG submission 184090) | Marine viral communities from the Subarctic Pacific Ocean - 15B_ETSP_OMZ_AT15312_CsCl metaG (SPAdes) (version 2) | ecosystem: Environmental > Aquatic > Marine > Oceanic | place: Pacific Ocean... | reverse complement strand
TCACCATCTATATATGGGTTAGGTATAGTATCTATAAAGCTCATGTCTGGCTTTATTAATATTGAACCGAACATAGCTGCTTCAAGATCTCTCGGTGCCATTTCACCGTAACCGAAAGGTGCTAATAATATCCTAGCATTTGAAATACGATTATAATATTCTTCGATAGGTACTCGCTGACCGTTTATAATCCTAGCTATATTATAATCCATTCTATCTAAAATATTTATCATAGGTTTTCTATGATCATCATAATATGTACTTTGCAATACATCATGTTCAAACACATCTATACCCATTGGATATTGAAACATTGCTGATATATCAAAGTGTTTAGGTTGAGAATAATCATACCATTGTACATTAATACCTGTCCAATGAGTAGTTAACCAATTAACCCCACTTAACACAATTCTATCTGAATATTCATCAAAATCCGGTGATACATAATCACCTTCTCCCCAATAATATCGACCTGTTGCTAATCCTGTTTTATATAAAGACCGATCTTTTAAAAGACTGTTCTTTAGCATTAATGTAGCATTAGATTGTTTGAAAACTTCATATGTACCGATTAAAGATGTAGAATCTTGACCATCGATAATCATATAATCACCGGTAATATTTGATAGAAACTCTAAACCATTATTTACTGATTCTCCCAGCGATATTTTTTTATTTACAATAGATGCTTGAGCTACCCATGCGTAATCATATGAATCACCACTGGTAAATTCAATACCGATTTCGTTTAAAGCATGTTGGGCCCATAGAAATGGTCTAAAAGCACATTCGTTGCGATGCCTGTCTAATTCATATAATTTTATCTTAATGATACGCTGCGTAAAATTGTTCGACTGAAATTAGATTTAATAATTCCTCTCTATTTTTATGTAAAAACCAAAAATCTAAATCAAATGCATCTTTTGGTAAATCAATAGTAGTTTGTTTACCTGGGTGTATAATACCAATACCGTGATCAGTATTAACAACTTGCATTGTATAGTCACTTAACTCAGTACGCAGTTTTACCCAAGCTTTCCAACAGTCACCGTTCCAACACCCAACAGTAGTAGGTACCTGTTTTCGTTGTACTATTTCCCATTGAGGATTCATATCGTGACACATAATAGTACCAGTATCAGTTATATGCTTTAGCGCATTCTTAATATCTTTATAAACTTGATAGTCATGGTGGAGCCCATCAATAAAAATAAGATCATACTTAATATCGTGACTGTTAATTAATTCAAAAAACTCATCAGATGTGACAGGATAATTTACCTCAGGGGGGTTAATCACTTCTGTACCCGGGTCAACACCATCTTTATGGTGAGCTATAACATTCCGTATACATGATGCATCATTGACACCTATCTCTAAATAATTTATATAATTAAAGTGCTTGATTAGATGGTTTATCAAAACAAAGCGCTCTGTATCCCAGAAAAATCCTCGTGTTTTGCATTTACTGCGCCATTCGTTGTATTCTTGTATTTCTTCCTGCACAGCTTTCATATCCTACTGTAAAATTCGTTTTGTTTTTCTTGTCGGTCTATATCCTTATGGTGATATATTGACCATTGCTCTTCGTGAGGCAAATGTACGAAAGTACCATGACCTCTCAAAATTTCATGCACGGGATTTTCCCATCTTATTGAAGGAATGTTTTTCATTATTCTCATTTGTGGATCAGGAAAATTTACCCAACCCTTATCATTTACGTGCCAACGCCATTCATGTATATGTTCATTTGTAATACCTGCTACTGTGTTGACTCTTGGGACATAAAATACATCAACCTCAGAATTTTTTTCTAAGAGGGTATGTAGGTTTTCCATTAGGTTAGTATGAGGCAATTCATCAGCATCTATGTTAAAAATATAATCCCCACTACATCTCTTAATTAATTCATTCTTTTGAGATGCAAAATCTTTATCTAATGATCTAAATTCTACCTTATCAGCATACTTATTGGCAACTTCCTCTACGGAGGCGGTATATGTTTCGTTGTCTAATAAAACAACTATTTCATCTTCATCTCTTTTATATTTTTTTAGAAAAGGGAGTAATTGCTCTAACTCTACTGATTCAACACATGCTAATATAGCGTAACTTATTCTTATTTTCTTATTGCTTAACATTTGGGTAAAAATTAAAATTATATAATTTAAGAGTTTTAATTCCATTATAGTAATCAAAGGTTCTGTATGAATTTCTCGCGGTCGTCCTGATAAATGTTTTAAGTTCGGACATATATTGTTGTCTAGGTGTTTTTGTAAATCCCAATCGTGCGAACTCTCTTCCTCTAAAATTTTCTGTTATTGTACCTGCCTTTGATTTCTGTACTATCTGATCGAATATAGATGGCTTGATCTCTTTTAAATTTAATGCGTGCACGGCCCATCCCTTACTACCACCCATATAGTTTACATCTAACACTAATATAAAATATAAGCCCCCGGCTTTCTCTCCTTTTTTTGGATGTTGTTTTACGTAATCCATTTCCAGTACCATTCCCCTTTCAATTTGACCTTTAGTTATAAACGTAAAGTCAGTAGGTTTATAGTACTTATTCATGTATGACGGTTGAAAATTAGCCATTTAGTTTTCCTTAACTGCACCCATAGCGGATAGTGCTCCTTGAAAATTAGTTTTATCAAATGTTTGCGCTAATTCAACACCTAATCTAGTTTCGTAAAATTCTCCGGGTTGACCGAGTATTGGATATTGCTTTTTTTCCTCTTCATCCATTTTAACTATTGGGGCAAACTTCCATTCCCAGTCTTTAAAATCTCCTTCAGGAAATATCATTCCATTTGTGGTGTTAATGACTGACGGGTACCAATTTAAGTTTCTGTCCTTATCGTAAAACTTAAGAGCGTTAACAATTTGTGGATTACCTAATTCTACATCTTGTGTAAATTCACTCTCTGGGTCGAAATTACCGTTACTAGTAAATCCACAACCTATACATAAATAATTCATTAGACCTTGTAATTCTTGTTCAAAACAATTAGGTGAATTACAGTTAGGACAATTTATTTTTGTTTCTTCTTGCATCTAAACTTTTTTTAATTTAGGTAATTTTATTTTTGGAGGCTCTGTTGTTGAACTAGTCTCAACTTTTTTTAATTTAGGTAACTGTAACGATATTTGTTTTGGAGCTTCTGTTACATTTTCTGCTAAGTACGTGCCTAATAATTCAGTCATCTTTTCTAGTGAAAAGTTAGCTCTAATATGTTGCGGAAGCTTCATACAAGCTTCTACGTGTCTTTTATAATTCTTAAATACATCTTTTAACACCTTACCAGCATAATCAGGATTAACGTAAAACCATTTAGATCCTTCATTAAGCATTCCTTTCATTTGAGCTGATTTATGTATAGGCATAAGTCGTCCTGGTAAAAGTATGGTATAGTCAGGGTGTAGAAAATCAATGTGGCCTCCCCAATTAGTTGCAATTACAGGCTTACCGGATATTGAAGCTTCTGCTAACGGTCTCCCAAACCCTTCACCTTTAGTAAAGCTAACGTGTGCTTTTACTTTTGGATGATTGTACAGAGCGTTTACTTCTTCCGGTAACAAATCACCGTGCAGTAAATATACGTTAGGATATGCAGGGTTATTTTGTGTTAAGTGATGTATCTTGTTTAAGATTAAATTTCTATCCATTATATCGAAACCTGCTCCCGATGTCTTTAATATTAACGCGGGTCTTTTACGTTGATTTTTAAATGCTTCACAAAATGTTTTTACTAGTACCCCTACATCTTTTCTGTCGTGCCCGTAATCTCCTTGAAGCCAGTGACCAACAAATAAAAAGCAAAAATCTTCCTTTATAGCAGACATTTCGTCAACTAATGTTCTAGGGAATTGTTTTATTTTTTTAAATAAATTAATATCTACACCTTCAAATAATACATTCACTGGTGTTGTTACTTTTAATTCACCTATTTTTTGTTTTGTGTTTTCATCCATCTTATCGTAAACAGTTTTTTCAAATACTGTTTTAGAGTGATTAGATGACGTTAATATTAAATTCATCCTGTTGCAACCTTCAATCCAAGTAGGATCGCAAATGTCCGTTTCTATACCTGCAGTGACTCCAATATTGTACTTACCAATTGACTGAAATTCATTCGGGACAGATACCTGTATAAATACTTCTGGTTGTTTTGGTAGTTCAGGTGTTTGCATTAATCTTTCAATAATACAAGCATCATTTGGATCTTTTTCATTTAAAGCATTCTTTGGACAGCTTCCCCACGGTAAATCAAATACTCTTATATCCCATTCATTTCCTTTTAAGGAAACTAAACTTCTTATTAAATCTCTTAATCTATCCCCATATCCTGATCTTGACGATGCAGGTCCTTGTACTAAGCAAAGTGTTTTTTCCATATTATATTATTTATAGATTGTAAATCTTTTTCTTGGTGTAAAATTTTCAAACGTATTATCGATATGAGACATAAAATTACGTCCCATCGCTTCTCCTGACATATCAGCTTCTGTGCTCATTACATATTCATGACCGGTCATTCCTGCTGCAATTCTATCCTTTTTAGGTGTCTTGTACCAGTCATATATTGCATCTCCTAGATCTTCAAATTTTGCGCGATCATCGAAGATATATGGAGTAGGTACCGAACCTTGTAAGCTACGATTTGAAGGGAATACTGGCTTAACCCATTCCCCATGGTTTTTATATTTACCATCATGATTGGAATACCATCTGTCTTTTCCGTATACGTTTGCGCACAGGTAGGTTTCTTTTTCATTTTTAAAACCGCATTGATCTTGTAATCCTCCAGTAACGTTAACTACTATCGGTGTTCCAGCTCTCAAGGATTCACACGTACCTAATCCAAAACCTTCATTTGATGCAATATTAACTGTAATATCAGCCATATTATAATATAAGTTCATATCCTCTGTGGATGTTTGTTTATTTGAAAACATAACATTACAGTCGGGAGCCACCATCTGACAAACAGCTGGTAAATCAGTACCGTTTTCATCTACCGGTTGTGTGTGCATCAGAAGTAAGCATCTTGATCTCTGTTCAGCTGTTATTTTATCACAGAAATGCTTAAATCCTAATATAACATCCCCGGGTTGTTTTCTTCTTATATTTCTATTGTTCCAAAATACAATAAAATCATATTCTTTATCCTGAAACATATCTTTTTTACGTGTTGTTAATTTTTCTATATCCTCTTTCTCTGTTAAGGGTTTATATCTGTGATTAACACCGTGTGGAATATAACTAACTAATCTTTTGTTATTATTTTCGTCGATCAATCTATAGTTATCTTCACCTAATACTGTCTTGACTAACCCCATTGTTTGTTTGGATATACAAAAAAGACTGTCACATGATTCATAAAATGGTTTATTCCACATTGGTGGTGGAGCGTCGTCCCATATATTATAGTACATTAGAGGTATTGCGTTTTCACCTGCATTAAATTCAGGAGCCATTTGATATAACCATAACCAAAATCTTGGATCTGTAAAGTGTACTATTCCGTCTGGCTTTTCAATTGCAATTAACTGTCTTAGTTGATCCTGGTTCCCGTAACCATTTGTAGGGTACAATTTAGTGTAAACATCTTCAACACCAGTTTCTTCTTCTGTATCTCTCGACAGATCAATTACCTTACCTGCTTCTGGATGTTTAATTGCTCCTCCTAAATTTATCCAGTTAAAATAATGACATGAATTTGTAACGAATTCTTTAGACATAGTTGCTATGCCCGAATGCATTCTCATATCATCTCCTAATAAAAGAATTGTTTTTCTTTCATTTTTTGGTAGTACTGGAAACCCATTTCTTGTTGAACCGATTGGAAATTTGTAATCTATTTTTTGAATTTTTTTAAGTTTAGGTAACTTAAGTTGTGTCATTTTGTTTTATATTTAAATAATTAATAACTATTATATACTTCCAGAGACGCACATTAACATTAACTGTTCTACTTTCCCTGATATTTTGTAACCTTTTTTTGCGCAGTATAACTTGAAAAGATCTTTAATTTTCTTGTCAACCTGTACTGTTGTTTTTTCACTTCTATGCATATATAATAAATATGTAGAAATATATAGAAAACTATAGAATTCTATATTTTTTTTAAGTTATAATAACATATTTTTTACCGTACCTCTTAGCTGCTTTAATTGTACCTTGAATTCCGTTTAATGACTCGTTTTCATATATAAAACAAATCAACATATCACTTTCCTTTACCATAAAATCGTTTCGTTTATGTATTTGAGATACATGGTATGGTTTATTATAGGCTTGTTCACTAAACCTACTGTATAAATTATGTTGTGTGTACTGTGGGTTATATTCAAGGTACTGCAGTCCAAGATCTAAGCTATATTTTTTTGCATATCTATCAATCCCATCCTTTGTCCCTCCGGAAGCTATTTCAAGATCGGTACCAAATTTTTGTTTTAATTGAAATATGAGTTCCTTTACTTTTCTTTTGTCTTCGTAAAGTCGAGACCCTGTTATTGCGATTCTCATTCCTTAATTCTATTTCCTGCAGGACATTTATCTTCGTTATCCTTCCATTCACACCATCTACAATTTTTACCTTTTTTACCAGCAATAGGTAAGTAGTTTGTATCCGTTTTAAAGCTTCCGTCATGTGCAAAACATTGGGTTATAAATGAATCAATCTCTCGATGTAATTTATTTATAGTTGGTTTTCCGGATGCAGGAACGAATTCTTGTATTCGTTTTTGAGGATATGCAAATCCTTCGATTAACTTACGTTTAACGATAAAGTACTTTATTTCAATTTTATCTTCTGGATACCCGTATTGTTTAGCAAAGTATGATTTGTACAGTACTAGTTGATTAGCTTTGTACTTGTCAGATTTTTGATATTTGTTCCAACCTTTAGTTGATGTTTTAATATCGTAAATTATAATCTTATCTTGATCTGTATCTCTAATTACTAAATCAATAAACCCATTCATGTACACGCTTGGATTAACACTAGATGCTGGGTGCATTATAGGCATTTCAATACCTACTAATTGATATCCTTTTGTTGAAAAATACCCTGCTCGCTTTTTTTTGAACCAATCTAATATTGCAATTCCATCTTGATAGAATTCTCCTAACTCTTCTTTTGTAGAAAAATGTGATCCCATTTCACCTACTGCTTCTTTATACAAGGTAAACATTTGATCTGATAACATTTTATTACAATCCATATCATCAGCTTTCTTAATACTGTCATTGTACATTATATCTAAATAATGTTGCATTGTTTCGTGGAACGCAGTCCCGAAAATAGTATGAATACTTTGTCTAAACTCTCTTAACCCCTCAGCGTAATTTAACTTCCAGTGATGTGGACATTGACTGTACATAGCAAATTGTGACCAACTAATAGTTCTAACCCCAGCTGGTTTTTCCGTATTGACATTGAAGTCAAAAAATGTTTTACTATTTTTCATGCTTTACTAATTTATTTATATCTTTTTGATTTAACCCAAATTTACTTAAAATATCTGTTATGTCATCAATTGATAATATATCTAAATAATCATATAACTCTCGATTGCTGACTTCGTAATACTCCTTTAAGTAACTTAGTAAGTCTGGATTATATTTTTCCTTTTTGGAGCCCTTAATGTAACCAAAAAAAGCTTTCCTTTTCGGTAATATCTCTTTATATAAATTATATACTTCTTTATCTCCTAATTGACCGTTAGTGTAATGCTGTATTTCATTCACCAAATCAATATATGTAGTTGACATTGAAAGGAACCTATTAATCATATATGTAGAGAATGTCTTTTTATCCATCTCTGATAGAGACGACCATTCTTTCTTAATATACGAAATATTATTCAGATGATCAAATAAAGTAGCCTGTTTTTTCACACTTATTACTGTGTTTCTGGTAAAAACATATCTTCAATATTCCCGCACTCAGAGCACTTAAATGTCTGTACAGGAACTAGAGTTTCCTGTCCTGTCGGGGATACTAGAGCTGATAATTTCTTAAACATAAATGCTGCTTCAAATACCTTACACTCACAATTAGAGCACTGTAGATCAGAAGCTTTAGTTAGATCAACATTAACTTTTGCTGAAGCACCAGGTTGTGGTTTTCCAGAAATATTTCTTATTTTAGCCATAATTTACTTTTTATATAATCATTAATATATCACTCTCACGAAGAATTACATATTCCTCTCCTTCTACTTTAACTGTTTTACTGGAGAATGATTTATCAAATAAAACAGTATCTCCCTGCTTAATGGTCATAGGAATCTTATCTCCAGTCTGAGTAAATAACCCTGTTCCTATTGCAGCAATGGTCCCTTTTTTGTGGGCTCCGTCGACAGTGTCGGGAATAATAATCCCTACACTACTTCTCTGCTCAGTAGTATCTTCCTTAATTAAGACTCTATCACCTAGTGGTTGTGCTTTCATAATAACTTAATTTTTTGTATTGTTTAATAATTTAATTAATAGTGCGCAAATGTTTATTTCTTGATCTACAACAAATGCAGCTTTGTATTGATATTCTGCTATATCTAATAATGCAGTAGCTTGGTCTTGAAACAACAGTTCTGAATTATCGTATAATTCTCGAAATAAATTTTGATAATCACGAACTTGATTGTCTGCTAAAAATTTTCTTATACCTTTAAATTTCTCTTTAGTATTCCCTGTACCACTTATCATTTCTATGATCTTAGTTGTATAATTAGTTTCAATAATACTTATCTTATCTAATTTTAATGTATTACCAACAACTAATCGTTGAGTGGTATTTATTGTACGTCTTATATCAGGGTAATTTGAATTGATTATAGCTACTAGATCAGTTGGGGTATATTTAACACCTTCAATATCTAGTATATTTTTTACGTGTTTTGCAACTTCTGGTTTTGAAGGAGGTGTGATATTAAATGACTGACATCTACTTTGTATTGGATCTATTACTTTTTCTACATAATTACAAGTCAGTATAAATCTTGTAGTTTGTGAAAAAGTCTCCATTAAGTTTCTTAATGCAGCTTGAGCGTTTGGTGTTAAGTACTCAGATTCATCTAATATTACAACCTTTAACGGCATAAACCCGACAGAAGATGCAAATAATTTAATTTTGTCTCGTACCGTATCAACATTATTTTCATCGCTAGCATTAATATAGATATGATCACATTCAATGTTATTGACTAATAATTTAGCTAATGTTGTTTTACCTGTACCTGCATCCCCATATAATAATAAATGTGGTATATCTTGTTTATCTATATAGGATTGAATCGTTTCCTTCATTAAGGAACTACAAATATAGTTTTCTAATTTTCCTGGTCGATATTTCTCTACAAATAAAGTATTTTCAGTTCTGTTAAACATTATTTATTTAAATTTGAAGCAATTAAAAAATAATCTGCTGTAAATAAGGTATCCTTATATTTTATACTAGCTAACCCTTTATCAGATATTTCCATATCTCCTATTATATCTTTATTAGTAGTAATAATTTCCTTGAATATTTTCGCGTTAAATGATATAGGTTTTAAGTCAGAAGTTATATCTCCATTGACTTTGAAACTAATCCTATTTGAATTAGTAGTTGCGTACCCAAACACTATATGTATGTTATTGTCTTTTGTTAACAGTGTTACATTATCGATATCAGACAAAGCATTAAAACATTTATTGTACTTTGTTACTATATCACTGTTAAGTTTTAAGTAAACATTTGGCGGTGGTAACTGTTTTAATGTTGGAGATGTAGGTATAACATTGGTATCAGCCAGCACATACTCCACATTAGATATATTATCATTTATGTTAAGCCCTGTTGGTATATTTTCCTTTTTTGTTATGTTAATATCTACTGTATCTTCTAGTACATTAATTAGTTTAAGTAGTAAGGATGTATTATATATTCCGTACATCCCTGTATCTAACGTAAAGTCATTTAATATAACACTACATAGCAAGTTATGACTGTCATTGGTTGCTTTAGTAGTTATCATATTACCTTCAGCCACTATTTTAGCTTTATCAATTTCACCACCTAGGTAGTACTTATTAATAAACTTGACAAATATATCTTTATTCATATTATGAGAAATTAAAAAATTCGTTAATTAATGCATTTTCAGGTATCTTACCCCACTGTAAAGCTTGGTAGAAGTCTTGTAATTTATTTTCTAAATTAGAATTAAATGTTTTTTCGTAATCAATGTACTTTGTTAAAAAATCCATGATTTGATCAGGGTCTTCATCCCCTTTAAATGCTATTGTTTCGTACTTATATTTATTATCTTTAAGATATAACCACATAATCTTATCACCTTCACGTATAGGAGAATAATCACGAGTAAGATTTTTTAATCTTAAAAAATTATTATATGCCATTGCTGATTTAACATGAACAGGTGTACCTTTAATAGCTATATCTATATTACTATCTGTATTTGTATCTAGAAACTTTTTGATTTTTTTAACACCAGTAGGTTTTCCTATTAACGTTAACGGTAAATGTCTTATCTCTTCTTTAAAATCTAGGATTTTTGTATCAATATACTCTTTCGTTTCACCTTTAAGAATATCTTCTAATATACCGCTCATAAAGTCTCTAAATGCCCTAGGGAAATTAGATCTTACTACATCTAACCCTTTTACGTCTAGTCTGTCAACCGGTGCACCTTCATTATTTATGATCCACTGAGCGTATCTCTTTTTAGCTACCCAAAATCCTGCTCTTGCAACATATTCTTGTTTAATTTCAAATCGATGTGAGTCTACAAAATGAAATCTTTTAGCATATAAATTGTAAGAAGTATTTATATGACCCTGTACTTCAGCTGCCAATTCTAATGTCTTTTGAGATATTAATTCTTGATCTGTAAAATCGATATTTGGAAATCTTTTTTTGATCATCGGCTCAGCTAACGTGAAGCATGAATCAGTATCAATGTATATACAATATTCTTTATCTACACCTAATTCTGAAGCATAATAATGATTTATCATTTTTGCAGTATTTTGAATTAGTCGTCTTCCTGTTGTTGTAACTGCTTCGGCATTATCAATATCAAAGAACCTAAAAGATGCTAATCCGAGTACACCATATAAACTGTTAAGTAATATCTTAGTAGTATACTGTCGTTGATGGTAATATAATCTTTTTTCTTCATTACCTTCTTTAGCATATCTCTTCATAAGATTTTTAAACTCAACACGTTCATCGAACCACGTATTCAAGATAGATGGCATTAGTCCTATTTTTTGTGTATCGTATAAGACTCCATTAGCAGACACAGAATACTTGTTGTTCTTAATGTGTTCCTTAAGGTCTCCTGTAGTATATCCTATTTCTTTATTATCTATATCTAACGTATAATGTTTGTCTTTACCTTCATGAAATTCGTCCCATTCCCAATTAACTATCTTTCCAATCTTTTTTTCTGGTGATATATTTAACGTCATAATAATAGAAGGATATAGTGATGTTAGGTCGAGATCATATACCCATTCATACCTACCCGGTACTGGAGATTTTACATATGCACCTGTAAATTTATTTTCCTTTTTAATACGACGTGGTTTGTTTTTAGTTACAATACCTAATCTTTTAGTGTACGTTAATATGGCTCCCTCTAAGTAACGACTTGTTACGTATATACTATTATAAGGTACGTGACCTTTATGACATATAGCTCGAGCCAAATCAATGTACTTAAGTTTATCGTCAATTTTTTTAACGATTATTACATCATTTAAGTTATATTCAATAAACTTATTAATATCTTGCTCATATAAATCATCTAGTGTACCATCGTATTCTATCTTACCCATATCAACCTCTACCTTACCTATAGCATCTAATCTATATGAAGATCTCTCTCCCATTGTAAAGTTTTTGTAAAGCGGTAAATAGTCTAAAACAGAAACACCTCCTATAGTGTAAGTACCAGGTGCAAAATTTTCATTTTCATGTACATCTCTAATGTCTGGATCCCAGCTTAGCAATGCTCCTGCATTTTCAATACCTCGAGATTCAAATACTCTATTTATTCTATTGTACAAGTAAGGAATATCAAAGAAGTCAATATTCCAACCTGTTAAAATAGTCGGCTTTATCTCTAGATACTGTTTTAGGAAATCAGAAAGTAATTCAAACTCTGTAGTGTAACTTTTAATTGTTACATTATCTTTATTACTTTTAGGTACTTTCCCATCTTCATCTAATATTAAAGCTACATACTGATCTATACAATCTATGTAATAAGATATTGCAGTTATTTTATTAACTGGGTTATTACTGTCAGGGAATCCTTGTAATATTTCCGTTTCTATATCAAAAAATAAAGTACGGTGACCAGTTGACATCTCATCACTCCCGTAATAAAGATCTATTAAGGCCCTAGTGTCGTGGGGTACGTCTGTTTCAGCAAAATTAGTAGAGTACCTATCTTCTTCAGATAACCGACCAGCTAGTTTAAATTTATTAAACTTATTACCGTAAATATCATGATACTTACCACTAGAACTTTTCTTGTACCCGTACGCAAATCCATAATCTGTTGCACTACGGCCATATATAGGTAACGTTAATTTACCCTTAATATCATCCCATATGATGACTTCTTTCTTTCTTCTATTTACATAAATGTTTTGGTACATTTATTATTTTCTTTGCTTGTCGTTTTGAAACTGACCGTCATATATCTCCCCTTCATTATTTGTGTGGAAGTACATTTGCGCTATCCTTGCGTCCTGTTCTATAGTGATTGTTTTAGTGACAATCATAACGGTACCGATATTATCTGTAACAAATCCTGGATCAAATATTGAACTAGCAATTATGGCCCCATTTCTTAGCAGTGATGATCTTTGACGAACCATTGCTGTTCTGTCAGGGGATATATTACATCCTTCGTTACAGGTTACGTCATAAGTACCTGGTGTTAACACATATACTGTATTACCTTCCTTGTCAGTTGTTGCGTCAACTGCTTTAAGTTCATTTACTAGTGTACCAGATTTCATTACCTTTCCGTTACCCTGTAATGAATATACTTCCTTAAGGCTTAGATCGTATCCAACTTGAGCTGGTTTACCCTTTGCATTTTCTAATATAATTAAACCTTCTTCTATTATTTCTTTTGCATTTAAAATCATGATTTTTATTTTTTTGTTAACGTATAAGAACTACTTACCAGAGAGTTCTATATTTTTATAAAATTCAGCTCTTGCAGCATCTTCATCAAGAAAGCAGCCTGTTAATTTTGCAGTTTGCATTGAAGCTCCCTGATGTTTAACACCTCTACAACTTACACAACTGTGACCTGCATCTATCATAACAGCTACTCCTAAATTATCAGTACATATTCCATCAACAGCTCTGTGTATAGCTACTGTTAACTGTTCTTGTATTGCTCCTCTTCTTGAAAAATATTCCACAAGTCTATTCAGTTTACTCAATCCTACTACGAATCCGTTTTCAGATGGTACATACGCGATACTTACACGTCCTTGTATATTTTGATGATGATGACTACACATTGAAGTCATTGGGATGTTGCTCTCCTGAACAATTCCACTATATCCATCTGCAGGAAACCCTGTGATTGATGTTGGAGCGTTGTACCTACCTGTCCATAGGTCATTTACATATGCTTTAGCTACCCGTCTAGGTGTATCAGAGGAATTAGGATCATGTCTCCAATCTACCCCAAGAGCAGTTAAAAAATTACCAAAATGTTTAGCTGCTGCAGCTATAATTTCACTTTTTTCTGCATCAGTTAATGAAATGTCAGGACCGTATATGGCTTGTTTTTCTGCTAGTTGTGTAGAGATACCATTCGCCATACCTGGTGCTACACTTTCAATACCTGTTATTGTATTTTTTGTTTTCATCTTGTATCTTTTAATATGTTAAATATATGAAAAATAATTCGTATTACCTAAACTTTCGCATAGATATTTCTGTAATTTCTTTTTAATCCGTTATCATCTAAACCAAATCCGATTAGCCATTCATCTCCTACTTCACACGCGTAAAAATCTACAGGATGTGTAGAGTTCCGTCGATGTGCTAATGTTACAGTTTTTACATCTTCAGGTTGATGATCAGGTAAGTGCCAAACTAAAATTTCTTTCATGGTTTCACCAGTATCTATTAAATCGTCGACGATGTACACTCTTTTTCCGCGTAAATCGCGTTCAATTCCTTTTGTAATTTGTACACCGTTTGAGTTATCTCTACCTTCATAAGACTTAGCTCTGATAAAATCGATTTCAACATCAATACCCATACACTTTACTAGATCAGTAAAAAACATAAAGGCCCCATTTAAAACACATACCATTACAGGTGGAAATTGATTCCCACTTTCTTTGTGGTCTACTGTAATTTCCTGGGCTATACGTCTAATGTTTCTTTCAATCTTGTACTCAGGTACTAATATTTCAAATTGCTGCATCTAATTGAGTTAAAACGTGATTAATAGCTACTTTTGTATTTTCCATTAGAATCGGGTTATTTGGATCTGACATAAAATAATCTTGTAACACTTTTTTAATTCGTAATCGTGAGTACGATGGATTGTGCTTTACAATCGCTTTAGGTGGTCTTCCTCTCTTTGCCATAATTTTTCTTTTTGTTAATTTTTTATTTTTGTTAATTAAAGTTAAACCCCTCGTTTATCATCAAACGCAACGGTCCGAATCGAACGCAATTATGTGCGCCCTCGGACAGAAATTATATCCCATCTCTAAGGCTTTATCTATAACACCTGCGTAGTGGGGTATTAATTCTTCTCTGGTGCTACCTCCGGGCATTAACCAAGTTTTATTTTTTGGAATTTTCATTACTTGTCTAAATTCCTCTATATCTTTTAAAGCGCTTTCATCTCCGGGAACCCAAACTGGTTTATAGTGATAGTCATCATGATAATCAATCATCTCAGTCATTGCTTCAAGATTAAGTCTATATCTATTATGAGTTTGTATAAATCGCTCGTCAACCACATCACCGCCAGGAGTGGTAACCCCAAGTACAGGAACACTGTTAGAAAATTTAGGACTAAAACTAATAAGATTGATTGGGTAATCTGTTTTTAAAAAATGTGATCCCTCAGTTTCTATAGTGATAAAAATACCTCTTTCATGAGCAAAATGTGTTAATTCATTTACTAATTTTGGATGCATTGTTGGTGAACCACCAGTAAGCATCATTTCTTTAATATGAGGATTTTCATCATATATTTTAATAATATCATTAAATGTGTACTGTGCTTTGTTTGGATGAATACTTGTGTACCAGGTATCACACCAACCTCCTTCTCCAAAATAACATCTATGAGTACATCCTGTTGTTCTTACTGCTACTGTTGGGAAACCAGCACGAGATCCTTCACTTTGTAAGCAAGGATAAAGTTCCAACACTACTGGTTTGTTATAATCTTCTAATCTCTCTATATTACTCATTACCTCTTGACTTTAATCTTTTTACTTTTATTTCGGTATCCCTCTCTAATTTTAATTTGCATTTCACAAATTTTAATATTAATTTCTACATTTTTCTTTTCTATGTTAGTTCTGCATACCTTTCTTGCCTCTTCTAACTTTTTAATCAGTTTCTCTAAGTACATTTGTTTTTACCCACTTTTGATGTTATTACTTAAAAACCGCTACCACGATTTTAAATTATTTTATTTTGTATTTGTTACTAAATCGTACAATTTATCACATCGCGAATCGATTGTACTGTAAATCTGACTGAATTCATTTCCATGATTATTATCTAGGTCATCAATTCTTCTATTTAAATCGTTGGTTGTATTTTCCAACTCTCGGTGTATGTCTTGAAACTCAATATCATAATTATTTTGTTCGTTAACATCAACCTTACTATTCAACCTTTTAAACGTAACCGCAAAAGCTATTGCTATTGCAACTACACCTAATGTTGACAAAACTGATACTAATATTACTGTTTCCATAATTAAAAATTTATTTGTAAAAAAATAATCGCGGTAGCGGGTTTAATTTTACATCATTGGTGGCATACCTTGTGGAGGCATACCTGCTGTGGGCTTACCTTCTTCTGAGATATTTGTAATAACACATTCTGTAGTTAATATTAACCCTGCAACAGAAGCTGCTTTTTGTAAAGCCGTTCTTGTTACTTTAGTCGGATCAATAATACCTGCTTCGAACATATCTGTGATTTTTTCATTTCTTGCATCAAATCCAATATTAGTACCTTTACTGCTTAATACAGCAGTCGGTAATTCAGCTGATATTTCCTGTGGATCAAGTCCTGCATTTTTCATAATAGCTTTGAATGGTGCGTAACATGCACTGACAACGATATCAGCTCCTAATTTCTGTTCATCGTTATCAAGTACAATATCATCTTGATTAATTACCTGTAGCATACGTGATAGGGAGTTACCGATTTTAAGCAACGCTGTTCCACCACCTGGGACAACTCCTTCTTCGACAGCAGCTTTAGTTGCATTTAATGCATCATCTAGTCTGTCTTTTTTCTCCTTCATCTCCAATTCTGATTCTGCACCAATTTTAATTACTGCAACACCACCTGAAAGTTTAGCTAGTCTTTCTTGGAGTTTTTCTTTATCATAATCTGATGTTGAACTTTCAATTTCTGATTTAATGGATTCCACTCGAGTAGCTATATCAGTTTCTTTACCAGCTCCATCCACCACTGTAGTTGTTTTATTATCTACTACAACTCTTTTGCATGTACCTAAATCATCTATAGTTGCTTCTGATAACTTCATACCCCTATCTGATGAGATAACTGTTGCTCCTGTGAGTGTAGCGATATCCTCTAACATTGCTTTTCTCTTATCCCCGAACCCAGGTGCTTTTATTGCACAAACCTGAAAAGTACCTCTTAGGTTGTTTACAACTAACGTTGCAAGTGCTTCCCCTTCAATATCCTCAGCCACAATTAACATTGATCTACTTTGTTGAACAGCTGATTCTAGAATTTTCATTACATCGTTCAGTGCTGTAATTCTTTTATCATATAACAATATATAAGGATCTTCTAATTCTGTTTTCATTGACGTTTTATTAGTAATGAAATACGGAGAAATGTATCCTCTGTCAAATTGCATTCCTTCAACAACCTCTAAAGTTGTTTCTGATGTATTACCTTCTTCGACAGTAATTACTCCCTCTTTACCTACCTTTTCCATTGCTGTAGATAGTAAACCACCAATCTCTGGATCATTATTAGCTGAAATCGTGCCCACCTGAGCTACTTCTTCTGATGATATAACCTCTTTACTTATTTCAGTTAATTTACCTGAAACATAGTTAACAGCTTTATCAATACCCCTTTTAAGTTCAATTGGATTAGTTCCTTTTGATACTGCTTTAAATCCGTGCTTAACAATCGAATGCGCTAACACGATTGCTGTTGTTGTACCGTCTCCAGCTTGATCATTTGTTTGGATTGCAACCTCTTTTACCATTTGCGCTCCTAGATTTTCAATTGAATCCTCCAACTCTATTTCTTTAGCTACTGTAACACCATCCTTAGTTGTAGTTGGGCTACCGTAAGCTTGCTCAATAACTACATTTCTACCACGTGGTCCTAGTGTTGATTTAACAGCACGTGTTAATTTATCTACCCCTGACTTAATTCCCTGTCTAGCGGAAGACTCAAATTTTAAATTTTTCTTTGCCATAATTTTTTATTTTTTTACTCTTCGTAAATTGATGAATTTTTATCGTTTTCAAAACATTCTACCCGTACTACCTTGCATCTACCTGCATCTGTTTTTGATAGTACTTCATTAAATTTATCATATACTAATTTAGCACATGACTCTGCCCCCATTTTTTCCATAACATGAACTTTAGCTAATCCCATTGGACCCATTGATTCAAAAATATCTAAATAAGGATCGTCTCTTTCAATAAGTAAGGTATGATCCCACATATTATCCATCCATGATTTAAGACCATTTCCTACAGGTTGATCTTTAAAACCTCCAAAATCGACAATCCAGTTCATATCATCTAGTCCATCATTATCGTCAAATGGTGTATTGGACTCAAACCATACTTTAAATTTTAACGCATAGCCGTGAAGCAAAGAGCAATGTGAATGCTGAGCTTTCCATTGTCTGATTGCTACTGAATAATTATCGAATATTTTTGTTGATTGAAATTTTGCCATAATTCTCTTTTAAACGTGTTCTGCTAATACTGTTTTTACGTGCTCTGCAGCTACATCGAAATCAACTGGTCCAGTTTCATCTTCGTATTGAACTGGGTCCTTTTTTCCTAATTTAAGGAATGCTTCAATTCTTTCAACTGAAGAAGCTGACTTGTAATCTGAATTTCCTGACGGATAAGGTTTATACGATGTATTAGTATTTGCAAATACAGTATCAAAATTTAATCCTAACTTATCGATTGCCGCAGTTGCATCCTGTAAGATAGTAAATTTATCTCCACTAAGATACGGTAAATAGTAATCTACCTTTTCTGAATCCCAGTTTCCTAGATCAAATGCTGCTTGAATAGCCACGTAAAACTCAGGCCTGCAGTCTGGATATATTGCATGATCTCCCGAGTGTACCCCTAAGCAAATATCTACTTGTGTGTCAAATTTAGTTGCAAGTGATAGTGCATAACCGTATACGATTGAACTAAAAATTGCATTCCTATTAGGAACTACCGTAGCTTTCATATTATCTTCAGCGTAATGTCCTTCTGGTACTTCATAGCTAGGATCCGTTAACGCTGAATTGAATATTCCCATCACTGATGAAAGATCTACTAAATTATGTTCGATTGTATATCCTTTTGAATTTAAATAAGCTAAATTCTCTTGTAACTTATCTAACTCTACACTATGTTTTTGTCCATAGTAAAAACTAATACCATACACTTTATAACCGTCAGCTAACAAATGCATTAGTAATCCTGTACTATCCATCCCACCACTAAGTGAAACAACAGCTGTTTTTTGTTTTTTGTTATCCATAATTTATTTATATTATTTTATTATTGTCTTAATGTTTTGCCATTTAAATATGATGTACCACTAAACATATGTGGTATTAATTTTGTATGTGTTGTTCTTGTTGGGTTAATATCAATTCCCCCTCTTCTAGTATATAAGCAAGTAACCATTAACTCTTCTGGTCTATATGCTATTTGTAGATGTTTAAATACCATCTCACATATCTCTTCGTGAAAATGAGATACCTTTCTATGTGAGACTATATACTTAGCTATTGAACTGTAATCTATTTTATAATTACTTTTAATGTGAATGTATATATCGCCCCAGTCAGGTTGATTGGTAACTCTACAATTACTGCGGAGCATGTCACTATGTATTTTTACAGTATTTAGATCTTTTGTATATTCACCAGTTAGTAATTCAGAATCTGATTTATATGTATCAAACTTAATACTGTCTAAGTCTATTAATGTATCTAGTGATTTATAATCAGTAAAACAAATTATAGAATCGTTTTTCGTAAAGAGTTTGATCTGTACATCAGTATTTAATAATTTTTCTAAATCTCTTTTTACTGTATTTTCAATAACTGTAGCACATTCCTCAACTGTATCTCCACAAGGGTGCATATTAAATGAATTTAAGTATAATTTTATACTTTTTGATTCTACATGAAATTCAGAATCTGCAGAGTAAACTATTTTTAGTACACCTGAAACCGGTCTTCCGTTATTTGTAACTGCAGATACTTCATAGGCATTCCACACATCATATCCAGTGAATGGAAGATCATCTTCATTAATTCCGTAAGCTTCTCTATTAAGATATCTAGGTACACGAACTAATAGTTTTTTATCATACCTATCTGAATAGCTACTTACTGTTTGGCCTAAATGCTTACTTGCAATGTCAATTACTGATTTAACTTCTTTCATATATTATTTTTTTAAATTGCTGTAATCTATTTTCTACTGTACCTGTTAAATTAACTACTGGTACATTATATCGGTTTATATAAAACTTAAATAAATCTGCTACTTCATCCCTAAATCTAATATCTGTACTTCTAACCCCGTCTTCTACTATATCAAATTCAGGTACAAGATGAAATACGTAATCATATTTGACTATAACTAATTGAAATACATTAACAGCGTAATCTAGTACCCACTGACTTACTTTACCTTCGTTTACCAGCCAATGTGTGTACACAACGCCATCTAATACACATCTATCCATAATTGCATTTTTATTTAATGCATTTTTTAAATGTGCATTCATTATTAATAACTGAACAACGTCATCTCCATCTTCATTAATTTTTAATCCACGCTTAGACATTCTCCTGGTTATTTCATCTATGAATGTATAGTCATATTTATAATCTTCACTATGTTTTAGATTATCTAATAATGTTGTTTTACCTGTAGAGTGTGTCCCAGAAAAAGCTATTACCATATCGTTATTAATTTTATCTTAATATAAGAAAAATTTATCACTTTCCCAAACCTTTTTGTGAATTAAAAAAAGTTTTCCATGTTTCAAACGATGTTTTATATAATATATTGTATGCATCATCTAAATTTTTAGCTGTGTTAGGAGCACTAACACTAATTAAAATATCCCCTTCATCAACACCTTCTGTAACTTGATGTATTACAGATCCTACGACCGGGTACTTATTTTTATGATAAAATATATCCTCTTGTTTATCCTTTCCCTTTAATTCTGGATGTTCGTTAATTAATGCAGGGTGTCCATTATATATTTCATACTGCTCAACTATAGCTTTTGGTACAATTCTTAACCACCCGTGTAATGTTATTAACGGATTATGTAATTTAGTTATTATTTGTTTATAATTACTAACTGTAGGTTTATTAGGTAACATATAAAATTTATCACCCCAGTTTCTGTAAATATATTCATTTACTGTACGTAGATGAGATGGTCTATTATTTGTTACAATCATATCAGGTGTAACGCCTAACTGTTTATGTATATTTACTATCTCTGTCCCTGTTTGCGAAAAAAAAGCTATCCAAGGCCTATTTTCGTTATTGAGCAAATTCCTTAAATTTAGTTAGATTATAATAAAGTGTTTCTTTGTTAATGCTATCCTCTTTAGTATTAAATAGATCTACTAATTTTTGTGATTCTTTATTTAATAATCCCCAATCATTATAACGAATGCCCTTAATTGCATGTACAACTGGAGATGAAGTATCTACAGACTCTATAAAATCCATACCTTTATAATATGTAAATTCTTGAGGTAACGCGGCTCCGAGCAAGTGATGTGGCTTATTTAAATTAATTACCCTATCTCTTAGTAGCATATTAATTAATGTTATTCTACCTAACATAAAACTTATGTATTTATTTTCACTAGGTACTAAGCTCTGATAGTACGAATAATCAAAACTAATTGCTATTTTATCAACACCTACTCCTTTATCTAAATTCCTGTAACACCAAACTATATCATCGTAAGATTTACCCTGTACTACACCGATGCTTTTTCCAGGCAGATCAGGATATGCTTGTGTAAAACTTATACCGTTTCGTACAGTACTAGCTGAATCTTCTAATGTATCAGGTATAATATATTCTGTTGGTCTCAGTCTTAATATCCACTTTACAAACTCTTCGGGTTCATACGCTGTACCTAATTCAAATATACTATTATCTAAAATGACTTTCCTACCGTAACGGTGGAGTGATTCAGCAAAGAAATTATAATATTGTGGATGATCTGGAAATAGGTGTACTAAAGCGTAACAATAATCGTTAAAATTTCTACTTTCCTCTAGAAGTGATAACGGGCACTCATGTGATACTTTCATGTATGTTTAATTTTAAACCAATATAATAAATTTTAGCTAAATTTCCAACTAAAATTAAAGAAAAAGGGACTATGTCCCTTTATTATTACTACTCAATATCTACTACTTGTATTTGTTCTTCCTTCGGTTCTAACTTAGGGATTGTTACATTTAAAATTCCATCCTTAAATTTAGCTTGTACTTTTTCTGTATTTAAACTATCACCTAAAGTAAAAGAACGATTAAAAGATGAATGTTTTAACTCTTTATAGATATATGTCCCTTTTGTATCAGTGGAATCACCTTTTGTTGCTTTTTTACCTGAAATCGTTAAAGTACCGTCTTTAACTTCAATTGTGATATCTTTTTTAGATAACCCTGGTATCTCTGATACAATTTTTATACTATCGTTATAATCGATAATATCTACTTTTGGATAAGATGTTTTGGAAAAGAAATCAACTCCTAATTCGTTTGTTAGTGTTGGATATTGTTTTTGGACCATTTGGTCGAATATTTTGTCAAATGAGTTGACAAAACTGTCTCTGTGTTTAAAAATGTTTGGTAAGTGTTTCATAATAAAACCTTTTGTTTTGAAATTAATAATTAAAAATCTAATAACTCTTAGTAACCTCAATTGAGCGCTACTAAATTAAAAATAAAAAAGGAAGTGAACCTACGGAGAGATTATAGATTACTCTCATTTCGTTAAATTGCTTTTGGAGATGGTGATTTTTTTCTACCAATGCCTTGATTAACCCTTACTATGGTTTGCAGCCATAGCATCGTGTTAAACTACTATAGTAAGAAAAAATACGTTACGCCACAATCAACGCGTTATTCCGTCACTAGGTAGGATTTATTTATTTACCTACACACCACTTACAGAATCTAGTTAGTTCTGTTTGTAACGAAAACCTCGAATCCCGGAGTTACCCAGTTCAGGTCACCATTTGGTGAAGTCCTGTGGTCCATCGACCTGATCGAGTGCCTTATATCCTTCTGTTCAGATATTATTCAGCCACGTAAAACATTTTATCGTCCGTCGATAATAAAATGCCTTCCTATATTGTCAGAGGCCGTTTTTAAACGTTTAACTCATGCTTAAATAACCTGATCCTGCCTTTTATATTCGACATCAGGTGATGTGCACCTCTTATTACCTCATTATGTTAAAGAACGTAAATTGACTATTTTGTCAATAATATTATAAATATAGATAAAAATTATCAAACAAACAACTTTTATTAGTTTTTTATTTTTTTTGTTAGTTTAGAGTCAATATTAAAAAATTTCTCCGAACCATCTATACCTGTGTATGGATATTTCCTTCCGCGTTTTGTTAATACTGTGTACATAATTTTAGTCTCCATCCTATCTACCTTGTATATAATCCCTTCTTGATTACCTCCTAGAATATTTACGATAACCTTATCGTTTATTTTATATCTAGCCCTCACCTTTTTTATTTAAGTATTATTTTAAACCCAGTTTCTATGTACTCGAATTTTACAATTTCTTTACCTTCTATATCTGAGTGGATTAATTCTGATTCCATACCTGAACATAAATAAGGTCCTCCCGCTGGGTCTACCATTATAACATCTTTATCTTCATTTAAAGATGTTCGAATATACTCGAAATTACCTTCCCAAAGAATATTCCCACCATCATCATGTTCGAATGTAAATACTTCACCGTATCTATTTGTATGTGTATGTGTTTCTTTCATAACCTTTATTTTATCTATATTTAACTGATTCAATTAGTTGATATCCTGAATTAAATGCTTCAAATACCTTATTCCACTCACCATCGTCAGCGAGCCATTCTACGTCATCTTGTCTCATTTTAATACCAAAACATGACCAAGCATAACCGTGTCTAGATATTTTATAATCACCTTCTTCATTTAATTTAATTGTGAAGCGATGTTTATTATCACACATACTTGCTACTGTATCAATTTTAATTTCTCTTGGAGTACCTTCAATCTTTAATGTTGGAGGATTTAATCTTAATTCACTATTTGTCATTATTTTTATTTTAAGCGTAAATTTCTAATAATTCTTTTTTAACTTTTTGACCTAGATCAGAATGACCAATTCCTTTTCTGTAAAGGAAACCTTCAACATCCCAATCTGTAACATATTCTCCTTGGTCATATTCTTCACTTGAGAATAACCATCTAAGAGCTGTTTTTCTATTACCAGCTCCAAGATCAATTGTTTTTTGAACTTGATCTTCAAAACTTTTAACATCAGCTTCCTCCTGAAGGCGCTCTAATTCTTCATTTTCTTTTAATTGAGCAATTAATTGAGCTTCAAATGCTTCTAATTCAGCATCTGACCAATCATTAAAATTATAAAATCTTGGTCTAACACCATTAACATCTTTATACAAATCACTTATATAACTTAAAACTTCTACTCTATCAAATTTTTTCATAATTGTTAATTTTTATCTTTCTTCTTATATAATAAAGATACGAACTATTCCGCAGACTTCCAACTATTTTAGTGTTTTTTTTCAAATTAATTTTATAAACATTTTTGACTTGCTGTTAACCTGCTATCTTGCATCATAATATTACTAGCAAACTGATCTAATTTATCATTAGATATCATAGCTTCAACAGCTCTTGCAAATTGAATTTTTTTTGTATTCGTTACCTTATACAACCCACTACTGATAATTTTAAGTAATATTGTTTTTTTCTCAGTTAATGCATTGGTTTCCCAAATTGCAATTACCGCCTCTTCGATATTGTTAAATCCTTTTTTCATTATACTAAGTTATTTAATTTTTAATTGTTATCTTTCTTCTTATATAATAAAGATACGAACCTTTTTTCAGGGCTCCAACTTTATCTTAAGTTTTTTTAAAGTAATCCAAACTCATGCTCTTGTAAACCTGTAATATCTTCAATGATTTTCATCCACCGTTGACCGCCTTTCCTGTAACCTAATACTTTCTCAAAATTATTAGCTGTATTTTTTAGTCTTAACGTTTCTTGAGCTTCAGTGTAAAGCTTCCAAAAATTAAGATACTCAGTAACAGCTTCTTGTAAATCTACATTGTTATTTATACTAAATTCTAATACTTTCATAATTGTTGTTTTTATTTTCCGTTTACCATTTTTTGAATTAAACCTTCAGCATTGTAGTATTTATCTACCTTTGGGTAGTTACTCACTTCGTTATAAATCTTAGTAACGATCTTGGTATCATCCTTTTTGTATTTAAGGAATGTAGCTAACTCAAGTAGCAGTTCGTCGTAAAGAAACCCATCGAATAAACCATATAGGTGATTCACTAAGCTGCTTAGTTCTTTACAGTCTTCCCAGTATTTACTTTCTGTATCAGTCTTCTGAATGTGGTACCTGGTAAGACCAACGGTGGTAATTAAATCTAAAATAGCTCTTCTGGTTTCTGTTTCCATGTTAGCGTGTCTATCGAAATTTGTGTAACTCATAATGTTGTTGTTTTTATTATTGTTAATTGTTATCTTTCTTCTTATATAATAAAGATACGAACTATTCCACAGACTTCCAACTATTCCTCAATAAAAAGCAAAAAAAAAAGGTACAGAGATTTATATCCTATACCTTCTATTACTATTTACAAATTATGTTACTTTTTCCCTATAAGAGAAATCAGAACAACGATTGCGATAATGCCAACAACACCTCCGTTTCCGAGGGCATCTATTACTTTATTATTAATTTATCCATTTTGAATTCACTGTCATTTGAAATTATTATTGAATATAATCCATTAGTAATATTACCTTTTTTTAATTTGTATTCTTTATTTTTAGTATTAATTGTTTTATCAATAATTAATCTACCATCTAAAGAATACACTTTTAAAAATAATCCTTCATATTCATTGCTAAATACAATTGTACCGTTTTCCTTAATAAAGAAATTGAGATATGGTAAATTAAAACAATCATAACTAGTTGATCCTTTAATAGTTAATGCTTTTGTTTTTGTAACAGTATTTCCTTCATCATCTTTAATTTTTAATTTGACGTCATATATTTCATTGTAAAATCCGTCGACATAATATGTGTGTTTTGGTTCTTTTTCATAAGATGTGTTACCATCACCAAAGTCCCAAAGATAACTTACATTATCACCAAAAGAAGAATTATCAAACTCAATCTCATATAACGAACAATACTCATCATTCTCTGTTTCGAAGCTTACCGTTAAAGCATACCCCTTAACTATTTTTGTTTCTGAAAGGTAAGTAACTTCGATGTCTTGGTTTATTATAACTAATGGAGTTAAGTTTTTCTTCCACCAACCATTGGCTTCATATTCCGCAGTGTATGTATCCCCATCGACTGTGAACTCAACATCATTGGCAAAAGGATCAAATATCCTAACCAATAAATCTTCACCGTCTTTGATGTATGTCTTATCAACATCAACTCTTGGCTTTGCCATATCATCACTCAATACTTTAATAACGAAATGTGAACTATCAATATACTTACCATCGGTATAAGAATACTTCACAAAGAAGTCACCAGTGGCAGTATCAGTATCTATTAAATACTCATCACCGTTAAATGTACCAGGACCATCCATCACTGTAAACGTTATTGGGTCATTATCGACATCATTATATATTATCATGTGAGTGTATATTCCATTCTGTTCTAATATTAAAGTATTACCATCAACATCGATCGTTGGTATATTATTTCTTGTTGTGCTCACCCAGTTAAATGATATCACATCACTCATCTCTGACTCAACAAAGTTTGTGTCCATCTGTGTCATCCCAAACCAATAGTCCATACCAGGTTCGAAGTTAGAGAATTCAAATGAACTGTCGCTGCCGAATAATATATTTTTACTAGAATGACTTATGTCATCTTTATTACTATAATATAATACGTAACTCTCAGAAGTTGCGTCATCAACGCTAAGTGTCAATGTGGTATCTGTTGTTTGATATGTTAGCCCTGTTGGTTTTGATGGAGCATTTGCTGCGACTATTGTTATAGGTGTTGGGTAGTAATCATAATGTTGTTGTCCTATCTCATCTTTAATAATAGCATAAAGATAGTAAGTTCCCGTAGGCACGTCTGTTGATAATATTATTGTGTCTTTATCATCTTCAGATATATTATCAGCAATCCAAACACCATCAACATCTTTCATGTCATTATCCAAACCGAACATTATATTTGCATCGTCATCGATATCGTAATCTTCCCATATGACTTTACTACCATCAAATGATTTTATCTCAATACTTGGTGGCATGTTTGCTCTGATAACTGTGGTACTATCGTCTGGCGTTACGAACTCATATTCTCCCAACTCACCATCTTCGATATGAATAACGGTATAACCATCTTGTGTGAATGATGTTATGTTACCAGTCGCTGTTGTGATGCTGTCACCATTTGGTAACCTCAACTTCCAATCTCCGTAACCGTACTTCTCAATGAGAATACTTTTTGAGCTTGCAAACAGTTCAAATACCGACACATTCAATTGTGATCTATTTATTCCCAGTTCATAACGAGCTTCTATCGGCATGATTTGATAATTGATTCCCCAAGTAAAGTGTACTCCACTACCAACCCAGTTAAGTTTATAGAATATCTTTGGTATCGAGAATCCTAATGTCTGAGCGTTCACCTCAGCAACTCCTGCCAAATAATCGGTATTGACGTAGTTGTCACAGCTTGCTATTGTTTGTCCCGTTGGAAAGGCATATGTTAGGGGATATCTCAAATATGCTGGTAATGAATCTACCGTTGATTGTGGTGGCATTTTAAGTGCTGCACCAAATGTGCCGTACATCTCAACAGGATTTGTTGGTGGTTTCTGTATCGTAAAAGTTCCGTAACCATATATGATATTTTTAAACCCCACTGAACCACTTACATTAAATTTATAACTCCATACTTTGAAACCAACATTGGCAAGGTAATGATCGAATATTGATATCTTACCATTGGCACCGAAATATGTCCCCAACTGATACGTACATGATAGATCTAAATAACCTAATGACTCAAATGAATATGGTGTTGCTGGTACTACATAACAACCCAATGTCATTTCGATAGGTGGTGGTGTTGCCAGATATTGAATACTACCATACCCTGTTGATATTGCCAGTCCCGTTGTTCCCAAAGGTATTGGTGTTAAAGGAGTTACTGATAATCCAATCTGATCAAGTTTACCTTGTGATATTCTTACACTACCACCGATTCCTATTATTGGTGTTGTTAGTTTTGTTGACCCAGTGAAGATGTCATCAATAGTATTCAAACCAATATCCAAATAGTTTAGTTTTAGTTTGTTCATCACCTTTACATTTGTTACGTGTATATTAGCGTTGAACTGAATACCATTGCTTTGTGTTATCTTTAAAGCGTTTAATGTTGCTGTCATTGATGTTGAACCAAATGCTGGATTTGATGTCCAACTAGATACATCAGCAGGTAATGACAAATAACCTTCAATCAATATACCATCACATAAGAATTCGAAGTTGTCTATCTGTACAGGAAGTTTTGCCAATCTGAATACACCGTTTATTGGGTTATTCATATCAGTCAGTGTGGCTCCCGTAATCTTATATGTAAACGGCATGTTTATTAAGTTAGTAGTATCTCCTGTGTTACCAACAAAGAATACCTGACAGTTTGAAGTTATCTCGCTAGTTCCCATCTCAATATAAACGTCATCAGAGAAGTGAATGAAGCTGTTACATCCAACTAAACCAATCCTTACGTTACCAGTTGCCGTTCTCATATTACCAGTAGGTGTTATATTATCAGCGTACATTATTAAACCACCAATATAAAGTGATGTACTACCTTGTTGTAATACGTTTATATATTGTACCTCTGTTTTGGTGTCACTACCGTAAGCATTACCAACGGTTAGTGATACCGAATAAAGCCCTGTAGTGATATAACTTATTGATGGATCTTTAAGATTTGATGTTGGTGGTACACCTCCTTGGAGTGTCCAACCAATTGTTGTTGGTGAGTTCGTTGATAGGTCTGTGAAGTTAACGACATTCCCCTCAATAACTGAAGTTATGTTTGAAGTGAAGTTTGCTACTGGTGGCATTGCTGCTGCTTGTGTTGTTGATGTAGCACAAGATGAATTTACACTAGCACAACTGCCAATATTTACACCAACCTTAAAAGAATAAGAAAGTCCACTCTGTAAACCACTGACGGAATACTGAATGGACTGTGTATTACCTACAATACTATTATTACTACAGTCAATAATATCGTAAGATGTTGCTCCTTGTACTGATGACCAAGTTAATAATATACCAGCGGTAGGGTTAGTTGGATCTGGTTGAGCGATAACAGGAGGAGCATTTATTGTGTTACCACTTCCTTGCGACATTCGCCATACTAGGCGATTACAGCCACTAGGTACTGGATCACACCCTGTTTTTGTTAACAGTACCTTTACTTGACCTGTAAATGTAGCAGTCCATCCTAGGTATGGAGAACTTGAACAGGATATTCTATTTGAATTATCTTGATAGCAGATAATATTATTACTTATATCTAATAATGTTAATTCTGAATTCCAGGCTTGAGTTCCTCCGAAATCACTGCACGTTGTCCATTCATAGGTTGATCCACATTGTACATCGAATAGTGCATAATTACCACCTACCATACAATTACCAACTAAACCCCATCCATTAGATGTTGTTGAAAATGTATTAGATGGATTTTGTAATGTTAAATTATAACAACCTCCGGTATTACACTGAGATAATTGTGCGTGTACATTAAAACACAATAGTAGTAGTACACATAATAAATTTATGTTCATATAACCTTTTTGTTTTTTTAAAAATATAAATATTGAATTATTTTACTTCGCAGTTACCTCCTGCGCAAGCTAGTTCTCCTTTAAGATCTGTCTCATCAGTCATTTCAACAACCTTTGATAAATCTATGGATTGTAGTGATCCCATCATTTTATTATATGTAGTTTCACTGCAATCCTCAAACGGAGCCTGTATGTAACTACCACCATCGTAAGGTAACACAGATAGTCCATTATAAAATTTTCTGTTATGCCACATCCACTCACCAACAAGATCCCATTCGTCTTCTTTTATTGAAACTGTAGCTGATACATTATGTGAGTTCATACCTTTTCTATTCCCTGATTTAATCCATTCCTTAGATATTTTCTTTACTCTATCTAATAAATTAAATACAGATTCAGTTCTTAATATTGATCCGGAAGGTGACTTTTGTGGTATCTCAATTACAGCGGTATCATGAGGTCTAAAATATTCATCTTGTAATAGTTCTGGATGATTAATTGAAAGATAGGTGTATATAGATTCATTTTTTCCAACACGTATACGTCTTATATAATAATCACTGTGCCATGCATGGATACCAGACGATGTACCTAATACAAGTGAGGTTGTCCCAGCTGGTTTTACTGTTGTGGTTCTTGCCGCGGCTTTTATACCTATTATTTCTGCTATTTTTGCATTTTCTTCCTTTACAATACTAGCCGCTTCTTTCATATCATATCCTAAAACTCTACCACTACCGATTCCAGTCATGCTTACGCCTATTAATGCGTCCTTTTCTGTATTTCTTTGCCACACCGCTCGTAGGTAATGGAAATCAGTGTATGCTGCTTGAAGTGTACCTATAAATGCTGCAGCCTTTACACGTTCATTAAGATCTTCCTGAGATTCAATATTTGAAACATTTACTTCACATAAATTACAGAATTGATAAGGTCGTAATGCTATTTCACAACATGGATTAGTTCCCCATTCTTTATCATTTGTAAAATAAATACCAGGTTCCCCTGCACCACTTAATTCGATCCTTTTCCACAAATCTAAAAAGAAATCTTTCTGTACCTTGCTTCGACAAAGTGCAGCTGAATTATTAGCTCTTCCTCTCTGTGGGTTAGTTTCCCACCAGTCACCAGCTTTACAAGAAATCATTTCATCGTCGTCAGCAGAAAAAAGTGAAATTAAAGCTGCTCTTCTAATACCACCAGCTAGTACTGCGTCTGCAATATGACAAACAATATCATGAACTTCGATTGGTTCTAGTGAATCTCCATTTTCTTTATGATCTAAAATACCTCTGACCTTAATTAAACATTCTTTTAATGGTTGTGGTCCCGGTGCTTTACCACCAGATGTAATTAAACGTGCACCTTTCGGTCTAATATCACTAAAATCAAATATTATATTTGATCCTCCACAAAAATACGACTTAACTAACACCTTAACAGCATCTGCCCACCCCTCAATTGAATCATTAATTAAAAATCTTCTTTTACGTTTTGTACTCGGTTTTTGGATTTCAGGTAATTTTTCTACGTGATGTTTTTGTACTGAAAATCCTATTCCAGTTCCACCTAATAGTAGGAACATAATTTCTGCAAATGATCTCCAGTCGTCTACAGGAACAAATGCACAATTATAAATTCTGTTGGGGGAGATTTCAATTGGCTTTCCTGCAAATTGCATTGATCTCATTGAAGGTAAAACTTTTCTGTCATGTACCCATTTATATGCATGATTAATTTCTTTTTTTAATTTAGGAAATTTTTTAATGTGCATATCTTTATTTCTATCTACTATCTCATCCCAGGTTTCTCTTCTATTATTTTCCGGTAAAAATCTTGCGTATTTCATATGGACTGTGATATCACTGAGTATTTGATTAGATATATTCATAATATTAATAACCTTTATTTAAATTAAGAAGAAAATTGTAAAAAATAAAACCTGTAGCATGTAGCTGTTTTAATTATTGTTGTGAATATAATTATGCTAGTACATATCAATACCGATAGTTATCTCAAATTATTTTATAATAATTCTTTAAATTTTTGAGATAATATTTGACGTGCATATTCAGATTGATTTTCCATCTTTTCTGAAGCAGTACGGCCTTCTACTGTTGTTCTTTCGTGTATCTTAATCTGACCATTACTAGTATTCATATCTGACGGGAATGTTAATCCATCTGGTCCAAACCTATTTTTAATAACGTGCCATCTTCCTGTTCCTGCTATCTTATCTTCTACTTTTCTAGAGAGTGAAATTATAAAGTCAGCAATCATAACCTTAGCGTAACTTTCTGCTACATTCATAGCAGTTATTTCTTGTTCTTCGAGACTTGATCTGTTAGCTTGTGATGCTGTCCATAACGGTATATTATATTCCCCTGCTAATCCACGAATATCTTCATATATCGTCTCTAGTTCATGTCTTTTTTCTCCTTTATGATCTGAACGTAACAAATCAGCGTAATCTAATATAATAATATCAGGTGGTTGTCCTAGTGCAATACTTTTTTCAATATGTACCCTTAATGTATTTACTCTAGCACCTTTTGTTGGATAATATTTTATTACCAGATTACCAGGTACTTGATTTATAATTTTTTCTACATCATCTTGATGATGTTTTAGATTTTGAGCTGGTATACCAGTCATTACACTGTCATATCTTAGCCCAACGTATGCTTCACTAAGCTCCAACGTGTAGTGTATGACATTTTTACCGTTTTTAATAGCATCAGCTCCAATGTTGATTAATGCCCATGACTTTCCAATTCCTGCAGGTGCAACAAATACTCCTAGCTCTCCTCTTCCTAACCCACCATCAGTTAAATCGTTGAGGACAGGCCATGGTGTAAGCACTGTTTTCCTAACGCTCTCTGTATATCTTTCCTGTATCTGTGTGTTATATTCATGACCGATTTCTTTATCAGCACCGGCCTTCATTGCGCTGTCGATAAGTGTTTTAATACCGTCATAATTACCTAGATCTAGTAAAGGAACTGAATCGAGTATTGCATTTTTTATACATTTATTTTTACAGAAATCTATTGTCTTTTCTTTTACAAAATCCAGGTCAGCTGATTCAATGTACCTGTACACATCCTTGAGAGATTCAATAATTGCAGCCTTTAACGTATCGTTATCAATATCTGCAACCTCTGCCCTAAACACCTCCATCGTAGGCTGTGATTTATGTTTTACAAAATACTCCATAATACAATTTACTAACCATTTATTAGAATCTGATTCAAAATAATCAATATTTAGCATATCGGATATTTGCTGTAGAAATGATACATCTGTAATTAATGATGTTATAATTTTTACTTGAAATGTATATCCAAACTTATGAAAAGAATCGTTGCTCATTTATTTTTCTCTTAAATATAATAAAAAAGTTGTACGATCACAACTATTTAACTGTAGAATATCTACTTAACGGTCTAAAACTTTGATTGAGCCAGTATTCTAAATTAGATATATTAGAATATAGTTTATCTCTAATAAAAAGTCTTTTAAAGTTAAATGCATTTAATTGTGGTATAGGTGATCTAACTATATCTTTAATTCTCGACTTAATACTACCACTAATATCAACATCATGTAATTGCATAAGCCTGTAATTGAGATTAATAGTATCTTCAGATGATTTTATTGATTCATACAATTTATATGATTTTTCTTGTTTATCTATATATGAAACCATTTTATCGTAATCTACTAATTCATCTTCAGTTAATATAGGTAAGTATTTTTTTAGTGTTTTGAGCCCTACTCCACCTATACCTGGTATATTATCTGATTTATCTCCATCCAGTGCCCTGTACCAAATAAAGTTAGTTGATGATATACCGTATTCCTCCTTTATTAATTCAGGTGTGTAAAGCTTTTTCTTTGTTGGACTCCATATATTAATTCTGTGATCTACTAGTTGTAAGAAATCCTTATCAGAAGACATTATAACAACTTCTTTAGTTATTAAGCTTTTTGCTATGTACGCGATAGTATCATCAGCTTCTATATTGTCAATTGAAAGTGTGTGAATGGGTAATTGATCTAAATATTCAATTAGTTTATATAACTGAGCTTTAAGACTTTGTTGTTCATCTTGTACATTAGAATATTCAATACTCCTATTTAATCTACTTTTTGAAAATCGCCCACTCTTATAACCTTTAAATAGTTTCCTACGTCTATTAGAACCACCATGTCCGTCAAATACAATAATACATCTAGTTGGATTATGTTGACGAATTGCAGCTGCTATTGATTTTAAAAATCCAACCAATCCTCCAATATGCTCTCCATCGTCATTCATTGTTGATATAGCACTGAAAACTCTAATAAAGTTATTCAATCCATCAATAATTAAAACCTTGTCGTCAGGTTGTTGTGAATCGGTGGTGTTTTCTTGTACTTCTTTTAGTAAGTCTGCATATTTCTTTAACATTATCCTTCGGAATTTATAACTTTATCATCTATAATAATATCATCAATTCCTCCGTCTTCTCCCGGCTTGTACTTAAGGATAACAGCTTCACATATTCTATTGTAAATTTGTTCTTTTAAAACAGGATTACCAATTATTTTATCTTCAAACTCCTTAGATTGAAATTTAACCTCTTCTTTAGTTTCAGTATTAACGTACGTGTACCACGCTCCTGCGACGGTTACAAGTTTATTGTCTTTTAATAGATTTAACCACCCTCCAAAATCATCGATACCACTGTCAAAGTAGATATCATAATCTATAGTCTTCAATGGTGGTCCTAGTCGGTTTTTAATTACCTGACATCTAGTTTTAATACCTACTACCTGATCTTTACCATTCTTCTTAACTTTAATCTGACCGATTGATTTTAATCTCAACCTGACTGATGAATGAAATGCAATGGCTTTACCACCACTAGTTGTCCAGGGATCCCCGAACATTACACCTAATCGTGTTCTTAGTTGATTAGTAAATATAAGACAGATCTTTTCCCTGCCAATCATATTAGTAATCTTTCTCATTGCTTTAGATAATATAATAGCTTTTTGAGTAGCGTACCCGTCTTTTTCAAATTCAGCTGCCATCTCAATTTTTGTTGAAGCTCCCATAATAGAATCAACAACAATAGTAACAAGTCTGTCCCTGTTACTTTCTCTTACTTTAAGTACTATACTTTCAATAGCCTCAAATATATCCTCTACTGTTTCTAACGGGACATATAACATTTTTTCTAGATCAACACCTATTGCTTCTAAGAATTCTCTGCTTACAGCATTTTCTGTGTCAATATATACACCTAGACCTCCCTGTTTTTGTGTGTTACCTAAAGCATGTGCTGCTAATAAGGATTTACCTGAAGCTTCTAAACCAGTTATTTCTGAAATTCTACCCACTGGAAATCCCCCTCCTGATTTATTTGCGATTGCAATATCCAGCATTGAACTTCCAGTACCAATATACCCTTTTATTTCGCTAGGTGAATCTCCTTGTCCGTTTAAAAAGAACGCTACTTTGTTAGCCGAATTTTTAAATTTTTTATTTAAGCCCTCAGCCAAAATACCAGCTAATTCATCATGTACTTGAGATTTTTTTTGTTTACTTTTAGCCATACGATTATTGTAGTTAATATAAATTAAAAAATAAAATATGGGCTTGCGCCCATATCTTTACTTATTGAAGAGTTCTTCAAATGCCTGTGAAACATCATCAACTTTATTGTCTGTTGTAGTTTCAGACGTTGTTGACTTACTTTCAGTGCCTTCAGTACCTTCACTATCATCTGGATTTAACCACTCTTGTAGAGCACTAGTTAAGTCTTCATAGGATGGTTCCCTGAAGATATCGTTAATATCCTTTTGATTAGTAATTAACTCAATAATAGCTTTATCTTCGCTAACTGGAGTTTGATTAGGTTTTACCCTAATAGTTGTAGAGGGATAATTCTTACCGGTTTCTTCGGCAGTTTTAAACTCTACTGTGATATCTCTACCATTGACAGGATCAGTAATGTCACCGTAATCAGGATCTGCGATAAAACCAAGTAATTCTTGATATACGCTTTTACCAAATCCCCAAAATTTAACACCTTCTGATTCTTGTCCTCTAACGACAACAGGAACATAGGTTCTCATTTTTGGTTCCAACTTTTTAGATAATTTCCAGTCATCAGAATTACCAGTTGCTTTAAGTTTTTCGGAAAACTCTACAATTGGATCTAATTTTCCGTGAGAGATTGGAGAAAGATGAGTCTTTCCGTTAAGCCCGTAATGGAAAAATAATTCAATAAATGGATTATCTTTATTGTGTTGATAAGGGACAATTCTCACTTGTTGTTTACCAGGTTCTGGTTTCCAAAGATTGTTTTGTTGTCCTGTCTTGTTTTGAAGTGAATTTAACTTCTTGCGGATTGCGTCTATGTCGATTGCCATAATAACTTCCTTTTTTAATTGTTAATTAATAATAAAACTTTTCAATTTCTAATTGATACCATATATAAATATCAACTGTAACTGAATTTATACTTAATATAAGAACTCTTTTTCATTTAAACAACTTTACTTCCATAAAAATTGTACACCAATTATTGCAATGCATAATATTAGTTGAACCGCAATTTTTGCTGTAAAAGGTTCTTTTAAAAGCCATGTTGTAAAGATTATAAATGTTATAATTCCTACTACCTGTATAATGAATCTAACGGGCCATAATTGACCGTCAAATGCAGGGTACCCGTACTCAGTACATTTCCAAAATAACCACCCAATTGGATAGCTTCCTAAAAGTACAATATATTCGTTTTTTTTAATCCATGGCCAGATAAGTTGACCATTTGTCTGTATCCATGTTAAGGATTGTGCTAATACAGAAAAAAGTATTAGGATAATAAGATTTTTGTTCAAATAATTTTATTTAACAGACTTATCAATTTCGTTTAATATATATCCTTATCAATTTCGTTTATTAGCTTTGCAAGATCGTTACTAAATTTAGATTCTTTTGTAGATTTAGGTACCTCGTAAAAATCTTCCGGATTATCATCTACTGCACCAGCCATTTCACCACCTTTAAAGGGCTTTCCTGCAAAAGTTGATGCAGCATTTACAGCATCATCCTCAGAAAAGTCTCTTTGATCTTTATAATATGTATATACATCACCAGATGTTTTAAGGTTCATTAATTGATCTGCTACCTCTTGTGCTTCTTCGTCATTCCCAAACTCTGAAACATCGAGTTCGTAATTTATTAAATTTTGTTGATTTGTAGTAGCTTTAGACGTATTAATATTATGACCTGTTTCACTTGGAGCACTACCAACTCTTTGCTTGTCTATCCACTTTTCTTTCTTTTTTATAATTTTAGCAACATCTTTTTCTGATCTAGCATCATCTAAAATATCAAATACATAACTACCACCTCCATCAGCACTATCATATGCCGTATACTTACTCACTTGGTCTTTGATTTCTCCTCGAGTATCTGTATCATTTCTATCAGATTCTTTATACTTTTTCCAAAGTGCTGCAACGGCATTAATTTTATCTTTTATAGGAAGTTCACCTTCTGGATGACGAGGTGTAAATTCACCTCTTTTTCTTTTCCATTGTTTTTCTGGTTTTTTCTCTGCAGCAGAAGCAAAATCATCACCTGAAAGTTTACTAGGACCCTTCTCTGCAGGATCATCTTCTGCAGGATCATCTTCTTGCTTATTAACATCACCAGCTTTCATCTTCTTACCATCTACAGTAACTTCCGTATCAGGATTAATGTCATGTTTATCGGTATAGGTATTGTAAGCTTCTTTGTCTTTGAAATCTAATTCATTGATTGTACCTGTGTTACGGAAGTTCTCTAAAATTAAATTCCAATTTTTTCTTATTTCGTTAGATGTTTTCAAATTCTATTCCTAATGATTAATTTATATATAAATATGTATTAAACGTTAATAATATCATATATCTTCGTATTAATTTTTTTTACGTTAATAGTACCAACTAACAATATACT
>Ga0208012_1000084_pt1 | contig 37795 bp, 68 predicted proteins | sample 15BtaG_FD_184090 | JGI IMG/M metagenome (GOLD analysis project Ga0208012, IMG submission 184090) | Marine viral communities from the Subarctic Pacific Ocean - 15B_ETSP_OMZ_AT15312_CsCl metaG (SPAdes) (version 2) | ecosystem: Environmental > Aquatic > Marine > Oceanic | place: Pacific Ocean... | reverse complement strand
GCTTCGTAATCTTCTTTTGTTACTGCTCTATTTTGTGTTGTAAAGAACGCTTTTGTTTTTTCTCGTATCTCATTAATACTATCTTGATTTTTTCCACCTCTTGCTGGAATGTTGTTTGTTACTGATGATATTGAACCAGCACCACCTGTCAATGATGTTGTTCCCAATGATGTTAAATCACCCTTTGGAACATTAGATGATATACCACCACCAACTCTATAAGTTACAGTTAAAGTTGTTTGAACTGGTGTTTCTCCTAATGTAGAATATTCATCTCCAAGTAATGGATTGATTGATGAAACTAAATCATCTGTTTGTCCTGGAATTGAGATTCCTGCTTGTTCTAAATCTAAAAATCCACCATCAAGAGTTGTTCCATTTTTTAATATACCATTACCGAATACTAATGATGTTGTGTTGTCTTCATTTATTTCTGTTATAAATCTTTTACTTGTTTTTATATATTCAAGTGAATATGGAACTGGAACATCAGATTGATTACCATCAAAATCTACATAGGCATTATCTCTATCGTTTGAAGTATAATGAGTTTCGATTGGAACTTTATCTTGTGCTAAATAATCAACTTCATATCACTTATTCCCATTTGAATCTGTTACATTAGTTATATCAATTACATTTGTGTCTGATATAGTTAGTTTTAAGAATTTTGTTGGTGATGTTACGTCAAATGATTTTGTTTTTGTTTCAGCACTCACGGCTTTAACAGTTCTTGAAAGTGTATATTGAGTTGCTAATCCACTATTTGAATCTATCGTTGGTGTAGAACCATCTCCTACATCATTAGAACCAGTTATTGTAAAATCAACTTCTTCTAATGTTTCAAATATTATATCTGAATTTGTTGTTGATGTTACTGATATTCCTTTATCGAAAGTACCAGCTACACTATAATCTACGTTACTCGCATCTCCACTTACAATAGCAACATCCTGTTTAAATGTTAAATCAACATATGCAGGAACAATTGGTTTAACTTTGTATCCTAACATCTTCGCCATATTAACAACATTTCTTCTTTCTTCTGCTAATGGTAACATCATTTCACGATATTGTTGGTCAATGTAAAATGATAATACATCACCTACATAAGCACTCATTTCTATTAACATCATTCCAGGTGATGTTTCATTAAAATCTCTATATGTATTTGGAAAATAAGATTTGGCATAATTTACAAGTGAACCTTTTAAACTTGAAAAATCTTTATTTAGATACTTCACATTTGATTCTTTAAATTCTTTTTTATTATATGAAGGCATTTACTCTATTCTCCTATTTCAATAGATACTGATTCTAATGTGTTTGGGTCTTGTGTTATATTGAATACGATTGTTACATTCATCGTATTCTTACCGATGGAATCATTATCACTCATACTAACTTGTATATCTTGTATTTCAACAAATGGTAACCATTTTCTAAATGTATCAACAATATCATTTTGAATTGAAAATACTGTTTCATCTGTGAATTGGTCAAATAGATACTTTCTTAAATTAATTCCAAGTTTAGGTTGCATCAATCTTTCACTTTGATGTGTATTAACAAGATTACGAATATTATTTTTAACAGCTTCAATCGTTGTTGATGTTGAAGCAAAATAACCTTCAATACCATTTGACTTTCTAAATGGTAAGTCTATCCCGATAAATATATTTTCATCATTATCTTCTATATATGGTTTTCTTGTTGTATCTTTTATTGCCAACTATCTTCTCCTAATCTAATATTTCATCTGGTATTTTATCTCTATATAAATCTACTTGATTATCATCACTTTCTGGATCCATTGTATCTGAATTTTTTACTGGGTCTTCTATACCGATGTGAGCGTGACCTCGTGCATCAACTGGTCCGTTCTTCCCACCTTCAATTAAGTAACTCTGTGGGTTTACTCGGATATCACCTTCACCTTCTGATTTCGGAATACTTTTAGTTACTGTCTTTTCAATTGTTTTCCAGAATGTTTTATACATTGTTATAAATGGTCCTAAAATAGAAGATAGTGGTTTTATTTCACCAGCTGGTAGTGGAATACTTATATCTTTTAATTGTTCTAACTTACCTACAATTAAATCTGTTCCTGTTTTGGCTGAACTTATTTCACTTATCTTATCTTTAACTACTTTCTCACTTTTGACATCAGCATCTAGAGCTTCGAATGTATGAAACTCTTCAATTTCAACAGACGCTTTTAATTTACTTATTGTAAAATGTAAATCATCATGTGTCAAGAAATCTACAAATGCATTTGTCATATATCTAGCTTCTATTTCATTTGGAGAACCTTCTTGAAAATCAGCTTCATCTATTTCAATGTCCTGTGCTTTCAACGCTTCTCGTTTAGCTAACATTATATCTGATTTTAATCCCATTAAATTCCTTTTTTCTTATCTATAGCTTTCATCACAGCTCTATAATCTTTTTTTAGAAAATCAGGAGCTTCATTTGGATTTACTCCCATTTCAGCTGCTAAAGTTCCATTTGGATTGTCATTCATCATATCACCATATTGTCCACCAACTAATTCATTCATCCTTGATGAATCAAATTTACTACCACCCAACGATTTCCATTCTTCTGATTGAGCTGTTTCATTTAGTACATCATTTAATACAGAATTGTTTGAGTAGTTTTGTTTTTCAACTATTTTCTTTTTCGGTGTATTGTTTCTTCTAATCTCACCAGTAGCTCCTGTCATTATCTGTGTTGGTTGTTGTAATTCAGTTATTACTTCTTGAATTGCTAAAGCAACTTCTTCTCTCACTATCTGTCTTATTGTTTTTTTCTTCTTCATGTGACCTCCGTTTATTTTGCATTTGGTTCTATATAATGATATTGACTTTTTATGTTTTCTAATTTCTTTTTAATCCCATCAAATACACTAAAAATTGGAGTTAGTGTTGGTGGGTTTTGTCCAGATTCATCTACGACCGTTACATTTATATCTACCGGTGGACCAGGTGCGTATAATGACATTCCCTTCATCTTTGATAATGCATCTGTTAATTCTGTTAATATGTCAAATAGTTGAGTTCCTAAAACCATCGGCTCCATTTTCTCATCTCGTTTTTCTCTATTTGTTGGACTCCCTAAATAAATATTACGAGATTCAATTATTAAGTCTTCATTTGTTGAAATAGTTAAATTTCTTCCCGTTCCTAAATGTATATCATTAAAGGATGATAGAAATATGTCATTCTTTTTGGAATTTATAATTATTCTATCAGAATGAAATAACATTTGATTAGTACCACCTGATAAAGATGTTTCTGATTCTTGATTTCCAAACTCATATAAATATGGATATGAATCATTTTTTGAATTTGAATCTACAAGTTGAATCATGTTACCAATTGTTCTACCATTTCCTTCAACCCAATCTGACGCCAATACAAATTCAGGTACAGATACTTCTTCTACTACATCTTCGTACCCACCAAAATGTTGTTGTAATGTTCCATTTGATGTTATACTTATTAAACTACCATCTATTATACTTTCCTGTACATTATTTACTCCTCTATCATTTGAGATAAAAATATATGGATTGACATTTCTACTACCAATACGAATACTATTACCGTGACGACCTTCAAACATTAAATCACCATGTATCTCCTTATGGTTAGGATTTATACCATCCAACTCATCATTATTATTTTTTTGTAATCTTGAATGTCCAGTTTCTTTTAGATTCATTGGTGATGCGTTAACTATTACATCTGAATTAAAATTAGGGCTATTATTTAATGTATTTAATGGACCTATATAATATTTAATCTTACCTATCTTTGTCAATAATATAGGATCTCCCTGTGATGGAACATCAGTCATTCCACGAAATAAAGGTATGTATCTATTATCTTCATTAGTATCTAATCCCAATGAAGTTAGTGGATTTTCAAAATGTAAATTACTAACAATATGTGGAAACGCTTCGATAGAATTTACAGTTTGTGGTAATGTTTTACTTTTACTAGTTGAAGTAATAACTTTAGCTACAACACCAGGTACAAATTGTATGTATATAGGTGTCTGTATTTCTTTACCCGTAGTACCGTCTTTAATACCTACTCCTTTTTTTAAAATAAAAGCATCACTCATATTAATTATCCATAAAATCGTTTTTAGTTTTTATCGTATCGTCTTTAATCTTATTCAATCTATCACTTTCATTTTGTAAGTCTTGAACTGAATCTTGGAGTGTGTTCATTAATTCTTCTTTTTCTGACTCCGATAACAACATACTCTCATCATCAATACCACCGGTTGATTTGGATATAATTCTTTGTAATACACCAGCGAGTTTAACAAGATGTTCATCATTTTTGATGGCTACTTCCATATATTCTTTTATGATTGGAGCGATGATAACGACATCATCAATCGTTGTGATAAATCCATGTATCTCTGATATTAACAAATCAATCTGTAATTTTTTCTTATTGGTATTCTCGTAGATATCTTTTGTTAAGTCTTGAAAGGTTTTACCTTCAAATATTTCGTTGTTTTCTGACATTATATGACCTCTCTTAATTAGGTGTAATTATTCATATATAAATATTGAAATATCAAAAATTGATGTAAAATAAAAAACCCACTCGTTAAAAGTGGGCTTTGATATTGAGATGATGTTATTTGTAGTTTAGAAGAATTTAGATTTATCTTTACCGATTGTACCGGTTTGTTCAAACTCATTCAAAATTGTTTTATATTTCTTCTTAAATACATTAACAACCTTTGTAATATGTGATGTATTCACATCTGTCATTTCTCTGATAAGAATGTATAGTGATTTCTTATTGAAGTTTTCGATATTCTCTCTATTCTTAAACAACTCGATGATTGAATATGCTACGGCAATATCTTTTCGTTTTTTGAACAAGGTTGGGATATTAGCTTCAAAGTAGATAATCACTTCTTCTGTCAAATCTTCAAGATAAGTTCGTCTATCAGTTGAAACTGGTTTATTATCAAGAACACTAATATCAGCGTGAGATTTAAGTTTCTTATAATTGTTGTTGTTATGAAGAATAAGATAATTCTTAGCAACTACTGAAAAGTAACTAAATGCCTTTGAACCTTTTGTGTAGTCATATTTATGTATATTCATCACCAGGAAAGAAACAACTTCAGCTTTAGTATCTTCAAATGGTGAATCAAAATAACTAAACTTAAAAGTATTAATAATATTTTCAGCGAGTTTATCAAACGCTTTGTGAATTTCTTCTTGATAGATTTTATTCTTTTGTGATGATTTTTCAGACAAATTGTATCTCACAATCGCATCTTGAACATCCATTCCAAAATAGATTTTTTTATTCTTAGCCGGTTTTCTTCCAGGTTTCTTTCGTGGAGTTCCGTCTTTCTTTAACTTTACATCTTTATCTTTTTTAGTTGTCATTATCATTCACCTCGTTTTCAAATATATCATCTAATTGTAATTGTAATTGTTTTAATTCTTCAAAGAAGAAACCGGTTTCGTCATCTGCTTCATAGTGACCAGAATCGTCTATCAGTTTCATTCTCTCTGTAGCGTATGTAATAATCTGTTGAAATTGAATTATCAAATCCTCGTATTGTGTTACTCGTTTTAATGAGTAATACACAAGTGCTACAGATACTACACTTGTTAAGAAAAATAAAACAAAAAATATATCGTATATCATAATGTTCTCCTATATTGTGAAAAGTTCATCAAACTTTGCTTTCATATTATCAACTGTTTCTTGTTCTTTTTTCGTCTTTGGAACTTTTGTAGTCGTAGCTTTTTCTTCATCAGTTGAATGTATCCATTGTTCATATTCAATACGAGTTGTAGTCATATCAGCTTGATGAAGAATATGAGCTATATTAGATTTCAATTTCTTCTCTGGAGCATATGATTTAAGATATTGAATATTTCCCTCGTCATACATACCATCAGTTAATTTAATTCCAATAAATTCATTCTGTGTTAGTTTAACTCCGAATTGATTTAGAATCCAAATACCTCTATCAGGTGGTGTCATAAAATTCATCTCTGGATTATTTGTGTAAATCTTTCCTTGATTTTTACGATGCCAATCAGATGGATTTGGAATATAATGGTCTTGTTCTAAATCACCAGCTTTACCTAAGTCGTGATGAAGAGCGGCGAAGATTAATTCTTCTTCTGTATAATTATCTACATAAGCTCCGTTATCTTTCCATAATTTATAAAACTGTTTTGAGTATTTAACAATATTCAAAATGTGTTCTACATAACCACCCGGATGACAATTATGAAAATGTTCTTGACCAGATGCCGGTGCCATCATCATTCGTTCTTGAAAATGATTATACATCTTTAAAAGATTTTCTTTTCGTTCACCTTCAAATGTATCTTCAATAAGGTCTATTAAAGCTTTCCAGTTTAAGTCTATTTGTTCTGCTGTTAGTTGTTTCATTTAATCTCCTAAAAAAATGTATGTGTTGTGTTTACTTGTGATTCTTTTTTTGTATTACTCATCTTTGCATACAATGGTTTATATTTTTCAAACACCCTTTGAGGGTCATCACTCTTTACCATCTCATCAATTGAATGCATCATTTTATATACATCATTTGATACTGATTGTTGTAAAATAAAGTCGTGACCATATACAATACTTTCAAGTCTATGAATCACATCTACAAAAAATTGAAAGTTATGTAATCGCATACCATAACTATATGCTCCTTCTGTTCCTACTGTCTGTTTAACATCTCGGAAATCAACATGCTTTGATAATTCTGTATCAAATGGTGTTACAAATGGGAATGTTGGATTTTCTAATGACACAAACTCATCTACTAATTCTTCGTGGTTCGCTTCATTCGGAAATCCTATAGCTTCCCATGTTCCTCGTTTCAAACTATAACCCATATAATAAGTTCCGAATACTACTGCTCTATCTGGTGATGAGCTATCAGTTGTTACTACAATGTCAGAACCTATTTCTTCAAGTGATTTCTGTAATTGTAATAATAATAAAAAGTAAGTCACTCGTGAAGTACCCAATATATGAATATATTTTACATTTGGGTTATGATGTTCTTTACCATTTAGTAATACCATCAACCCTGATAAGAATTTATAATAACTGAATCCAGAACCACCGATAGCCCAACCTTGAAATGGAAAATCTTTAACTTCATCATACCATTTACTATATTCGACTTCATCGGCTCCCTGTATTACATTCATATAATCAGTTACACCTGTTTGATTATCCGCGAAGTATTTGAAGTTCTCTTTACTTAATTGTAAACACTCATCAAACTTACCATCGTATTTTAATCGAGGTGGAATGTCTAAATTCATAGCTACATCTGAATTTTTTTCTAACCAATCAAAAGATTGTTTTGTCAGTTCAGGTTTCCACTTCATAGCTCCAGAACAAATCTGATAACCACCAGAATCACCCATAATTAAATTTTTACTTGTGAATCCCATGTCATTATAACAGTCTGGATAAGAACGAATTAAGTGTCCAGCTGACACGAGAAATTCATTATGTCTAAATTGTTCTGGAAATTCATCAGAATAAAATCTAATTGAAAATCCATCTTTGAACTTAAAGTTTTTTCTCAATCCATCTCCAAAAGCTCCTACTGAAAATGATGGAAAGTATTTAAATTTACTACGCATTAATATTATCTCCCACTAAATAATCTTGTATCATATTACTATCTTCTTTTTCCCAAGGATATACAATCCATTTATCTTGTTTATCTTCTACCCAAAAATCTGGTTTAACAGTTGATTGTTGATGATAGTGCATCGTATAAACAACATAATTATCTTTACTATATAAAGTTCTTTCAAGTGTTCCACCCGTATCGGCTATATCATCAACAATTAAAACTTTACCTTCTATATTTCTATCAATCAATGATGTAATCATTGGTAAATTTAATCTATGAGATAATGCTACCGCGAACATTAATCCACCTCGAGGTGGTCCGTATATAGATACACAATCTTCATTCATATCTTTATAATGTTCAACCATCTTATCAACAGCATCATCAAATTGGTTCCAAGTTATAAATTCTTTCATTAATATTTTCCCTCTAACATATCATATAACACATTCTCTGTTTCTTCACTTTCTCTACCTCGTCTATTGATAGGTACTTTTAATTCAGCTATCCATTGTTGAATAACTTCTGTTGTGAAATAATCTCGTGGTTTATTATCATAATATTCACTAATATCAACACCAGTCGCTCCGAGAATCGAAAGAAACTTTCTAACACAAGGTTTACATTTACCACAAGGTTCTTCATTTTTATCTGGTGTATAACAACTGAAACTATTAAATACAAGTTCTTCTACATCACCACCTTGTTTAATAAATGCTTTTATCAAATCTTCTTTTGTCCAATCTTTATATTTCAAATTGAAATCAATATGTCTTCCTTCGCACCAATGACCTTTACCGTAAATGTAATTCAGAATACCATTCATCATACCTTGAAATGTATAATCTTTATCTGTACTTCTATCACCATAAGTAGCACCTAGAATTATCTCATCACCAAAGTATGTACCAAAGGCAGCTAAGAATAAATTACGAAGTGGTACAATAAAGTTATCTAACTCTACCATAGATAAATCTAAAACATCACCTAATATAACAAGATTATTGTAATGTTCTTTATTTTCAATCATCCACTTTTTTTCTATTCCACTATAATTTGATTTACTATCAATGAATAAACATACATCTGGTTTTTCAAGTTTATCAATTATATAACTATCCATACCAGCTGAACAAAGTAATACTTTCTTATTCATTGGTTTTGTTAATGTACTTTTATCTATCATTTTAAACCTCTAATAAATTCATAAAACTCACTACGAGCTAATTCTGTACTATCCATAAACGCTCCACTTAACTTACTTGTTTTCATTGTTGAATCGTGTTTAACACCACGAATACAAGCACACATATGGTTCGCTTCTAACATCACAGCAACACCTTCATTCTTCTCACAAACTCTATCAATATGTTTATGAATTTGCATTGTAAGATTTTCTTGAACTTGTGGTCGTCTTGCATAAAACTCAACAATACGATTTAATTTGCTCAATCCAATCACCTTACCATCAACTCCTGGAATGTATCCTACATTAGCTACTCCAACGAAAGGTAAATGATGATGACTACAAAATGAATGTAGTTTTATATTTCCTTGAAACACCATTCCATCATACTTATCAACATTGTCAAATGCTGTAATCTTTGGTCCTTCTGAATAAACACCTTCTGCTAAATCATTTACGAATGCCTTAGCTACTCTCATAGGTGTATCAGAACTATTTGGGTCATTCTCCCAATCAAATCCAAGAGCTGTCATATACTTTCCATAATGTACAGACGCTTCTTCAATCATCTTCTGTTTTTCTTCTTCTGTTAATGGTCTGTTACCATTTGCGTATTTTAATTTAGTCATTACACTCCTCGTATGTCACCGTACGCGATTATATGCAGTCTATCTGTAAAGTTATAACCTTGTTCAGTACATAACTCCATCAACCATCTTCTTCGTTCATTTAGTTGTTCTTCAACTAATCCTTCTGGCATTAACCAAACTTTATTATTAGGAACATCTAATATTTTCTGTAACTCTTTTACTTCTTCTAAATCTTTTTCAGATGAAATAACCGGTTTAAATTGATAATCTGAATGATTGTCAATTAGTTGCTTCATAGCGTCATAATTACATCTCCACTTGTCATGTTGTTGTTTATCTTTTTCAGTAACTTCACGATTAGCATATTCCATCCAACTTCCCGGTCGCGGTGTTGAATTAGATAATTTAGGTGATAATGAAATACAATCAGCTGATGTTTGTACAAATTCAGAACCTTCAGTTTCAATAGTAATTGTATGTCTATAATATTTACCAATCCTACATAACTCTTGTAATAACTCTGGATGGATTGTCGGACCACCTCCTGTAATCATTGTGTATTTAATGTGTGAATTGTCTTCATAAAACTTTACGATATCATTTAATGTATACTTACCTTTTTCAGGTTTCCAAGAGGCATATGGTGTATCACAAAATGAACCTGAAAATTGACATCTTAATTTACAACCAGTAACTCTAATGAGAATATGAGGAATACCAACATACTTCCCTTCACCCTGTAAACAAGCATATGCTTCACCTAATGGTTGATTCTTATTGTAATCTATCATCGTATTCTACAATCCCCTTTTCATTAGCATAATTTTTAATTTCTTCATATCTAACATCTCTAAAATTACTTCTATCATCATCACTTATAGATTCTGATTTACAAATAGTATAACATTTAGGTGTTTCATTTAATTTAATTTCGTGGATATTTAAATCAGTATATTCTTCAAAAAGAATTTCCATAGCTAAGAATATTTCTTTAACTATATTTTCAACTGATGGATTACAATATTCACCTTCTCCATTTAATGACATCTTCCAAACTTTACTATCTTCATTCAGAGCTACACTTATATAATTAACATCTTCTGGATTAGCTATGAACCCGTGGTCTAATTTATCATCAATCCATTGACACGCTACTCTTTTGATTTCTTTAAAATCAATCTGATAACCGATGTCTTTCATTGAATCAAATGAAAATGTTAAATCATATAAATATGTATGACCATGTAAGTTAAAACATTTCATACATTCATTCATTACTCTATGACCAGAATCAAATGTTCCTGACCTTGTTATGTATTGCATTCTATTACTTCCTTATTTCTACTGTTTATAATATACAACTATTCTGATATATAAAACAAGATTTATTTTTAAAAATATTATTGTTACAATTTTTTTTATGTGTTTGGTTAAAAACTGTACTATTTATATACAAATTAATTAATTAATTATATTGTTTGTTAATTTAATTGATTGGTTAATTTGGTTAGTTGATCAACTGATCTATATTAATTGTAATAACATTATTATCATTCCCAAAAACATAGATATTCCAGTTTTCATTGTAATACCTTCCCCCAACATAAAATATGTGATAATTGGAAATGAAATCATCCCTGTCGCGAACCCAATCAACCTTACTGGCCACAATTCATTAAATCCACTATATCCATATTTAGTTGCAGTGATAAATAAATACGAAACTGGTAATCCAAGACATGCTAATAAAAGTGGATTATCTCTAGCCCACTTCCAAATTAACTGACCATTTAGTTGATACCATACGATTATCTGTGTAGTAAATAATATACAGATAGAAATTATAACCTCTTTATTCAAATTCACTTATAATGTTTTCCTCGTTTGTCTTTTCTGTGCTTTTGATGGTTTGTTCGTCTTAGTTTTTTTACTTGTAGTTTCTACAGGTTTATTTACATCACGAACTTCATTTTTCCATTCAGATTTAGAAGCATAATTAGCTTCACCATTTAGATATAATTCAGACGCTTTTTCATCTGATACTCTGAATATTCGTTTACCACCAATACTTTTCATTGTTTTCATCAATTTAATTCTCCCGATATGTTATTTTTTTCCATTCACCATCGTGTTCCCAATAAGAAACTCTGGTTGTTTCATTGTTAAGTTGTTTTTTTAATTCGTGGATTTCAGTATGTAATTCATCTATGATATTAGATGCGTGATATGTTACTACAAGTAATGCTAATGAAATAGCAACAAGTGCATGTTCGATTTTAATCATTATTTATCTCCATTGTATTATACTTTAATATACAACTTCTTTGACATATAAGTCAAGTTTTATTTTAATTTATAATTTATATTATTTCCAGGATTATCTATTGACCCGTCAGACGGAGCTTCAAGTTCATCGTGAATCCACATTGAAATAGTATCTTCAGCTGAAACTTCATCTATGATATGAAATGTTTCGTGATACCTTTTCAATAGTCGTTTCACTAATGAATGTCTAACAATATCTTTCTCTTTGAAAGAAGCCAATCCAACTCCTCTAACACCAGCAAATCTTTTGATTGCATCTTCAAGACCACTACTATGTTTCTTAATATCAGATTGTTCTAAATCACCTGAAATTACATATTTACTATCTTGTCCAATACGAGTAACAAACATTTTAATTTGTTCCGGTGTAGCATTTTGTGCTTCATCAAGAATTACAAATTTATTAGATAAAGTAACACCTCTCATATATGCCATTGGCATAACTTGGATGATATTACCTTCTTTTAACATCTGTAATCTTTGCTTTCCGATAATCTGTTCCATGTTGTAATAGAACGACATCATAAACGGTGCTGTCTTTTCTTCAACATCACCCGGTAAGAAACCAATCTTTTCACCTGCAGCTTCTACAAGAGGTTTAACGATAATGATACCATCGATACGGCTTTCTTTATCACCGAGTTCTCGCAGCGCTCTATGAACTGACAGGTATGTTTTACCAACACCCGCTGGACCAATACAAAATGTAATATCTTTTTTAGTTATAGTATTATAGAATCTCCGTTGAGCAGAGTTCTTAAATTGTATATCATCGAAATTCAATTTTTTTAAGTCCTTCAGCGCTTGTCGTTTATTACTTACTTCGTGTGTGTTTAGTTGTGAGAGTGTAACTTTTTTTTGTGAACTTTTCACTTTTGACATAAAACATTCTCCTCCAATCAGGGATTTGTATTTTAACCTGGTTCACTAATAAATATCATATATATTCATAAAACACTTCAACTAAACGAAAAAATGGGACTGATGTCACAAAACACCAGTCCCAAGTTACTATATGTGATTTATATCACTTACCGTTTACTATCCCATAATGAAAAAAGGACAATAAGAGTAATCAACCCTGTCAAACCACCTGTGAGGAAGCTTGATACGAGAGTTGTGATGTTACCTACGATGTCTAAACCGAGAGTGCCTGTACCAAATACGATTTGGACCATTACACCTACAGCTACTAATCCACCAAGTACACTTGTGAATCCACCTACTACATCACCTATTGTTGAAAATACACTTTTAATATTCATTTTTATCTCCTATGATTTAAGTGTTTATTAGAATGAATAACTTACTCTGATAACTTTATCACCATCACCCGAAAGTTCTGTTGATAACTTCACATTGTCAGAGCATCTATACCCAATACCATATGACACTTCATCATCGGAATTAAATCCAACTAATACTGAAGCACCTTTAGCAAATGTTGGTGATAATGAGCTTCGTAGCCAAAAATCTCCATCGTTTGCCAAGTCGTATTCGATTGATGATTCAAAAGGGATGCCTAAAAGACTTCCATTTTTTGATACATCAATCAATTGAGCATCGTTACTATTTACAGATAATCCTACTTCAGAATTTATCCCAAACAAAGATACATTATAAGACACACGAGATGCCCAATAACTATCGTTACCATAAAAGCCACTAATCCCAACACCGAAAGCAGCTGTTGAAATACCAACACCTTCACTTACTGAATGTTCTCTTGGATTAGAAGCCCACGCATTAGCAGATGGTCTATGTAAGCCCCGCGCTAATCCATATGGTTCTGCTTGACTACCAAATGTTAAAGTGATTGCATCAGTTACAGCCCAATTATATTTGGCTTCTTCTACATTCAAATTTCCATCTGATAGATTTGTACTTAATTCCCAATCACCATCACCAAGTACAATTCCAGTGTAAGCACTGGAAAACGATGTGTTTTCACCAAATGTTATATCTGTTGAAAATTCACCTGTTACTTGAGCTTGAGTGATACCGAAAATACCCGCCACTAAAGCTACTGACGCGATTAAGTTTCTCATACTATTCTTCATACGGTTTTCTCCTCCGTTGTTACGATTTACTATTTACTCTTATTATATACATAATTATCTTACACAAAGACAATTGCCTCTGTTTATAACATAGTTATATTAACCTGTGGAAATTTAAAGTATCGGGATGATACCTTGTGTGTTTGTGTTTGATATGTATATATAATAACTCATAAATAACCTATTTACTACTACTATAAGTATATAGTAATTTTTAAAAACATTGTTTTTTTGTGGCGAAGGTTGGTACTGCCCCAACTTACCTGAGCTTATGAGGCTCTGGTGATTACTTAATCCTTCGCAAATGGTGGAGTTGCCGGAGAATCGAACTCCGGGTCTTGATATTCCAAACATAAAAGTCATTTACAAGTTTGTTCAGTTTACTTTCAACTCTGACAAAGTTCAGATAATATTTACCAGTCTATTATCAATGACTAAATGATTATATCTTTTGCTCCCAAACAATTCATAAAAGGAGGTTCTCCTGATTTGACACCACTTTTATCCTCTATCAGAAATTAAGGAGTGATGGCAGTTACCTACGCGGCAGCTGCGTATTGATATTCGTTGCCGATTATCGTTTGTGTGATTCGTAAAGTAAATCAATCTACTTGCACCTCTATATCAAAAAACACCAATCGAAACCAAAGTCAACCCCAATTGATTTATAAATATACGAAACTTAGACTATATCAGTCAAGTCTTTTTTTGAATTTCTTTGAAAATCTTCTATCGCTTCTATTAAATATTTTGTTGTTTCTGTATCAATTATTTCTATACCAATAACTTTTTTTTGAGTTTCATCGTAATCAACCATAATACCATCATCAATTACTTTTGTAGTTACGGTATTAAATACATCACTTGTTTTCTGATGTTGTAATGAAATGTACATTAATCCATTTATTTTATCTACTGTAATCATTATCTTAATCTAGTTCCGCCTCTTCGGCGTTTCTCACTACCTTTGCTGTTTCTTCGTTTCCTAAAAAACTCACTATCATCATTTTCAGTTTGTTTAATTATATATTTAACTTTCACCATGTACTCCTGGAACTATTTTATCTTTATGTTTTTCTAATTCTTTTTCCAACTCTTTTAATTCTCTATTTTTTTCTATAAGACCATCTACTATATTTTGTATTTCTCTTATACTTTCAGACTCATCAATCTTGTTATTCAATTTATCTTTATTAAATTCTTCAAACGATGGTGGTATAGTTCCATATTGTTCAATATATTGTTCATCACTTTCTTGGTCAATAGCTTTTAGAAAACTAACAATTTCATTACTTTGTTTAACTAATTTTATCATTACTTCTCTAACATCTATCATTGTATCTTCAATGTGCATTATTCTATCATTCATCAATAACAGAATATCGTGTAATGTCGTTTCAGTTATAATGTCTTTTGATTCCAAATATTCTCTACCTTCTTTGTTTTTCATAAATAATTCTCCTATACATTAATAAATAGTATAGTTTTTACAAAAGATGTGGTTTTGCTTCAACCACTCCAGCATTCGTTACTTTAACAAATTCACATTTAGATTGATATTCATCTATATTACCAGCACCTACATAACTCATTGATGATTTAATACCATCCATTATATCATTGATAATTCTTTTTGTCTTTCCTTTATATGGAACAACTTTACTAACTCCTTCTATATTTTTATCTTCACCTCTATCTTGTTTTGATTCGAGTGAAGCACTACCACGATATTTCTTTTGTAAAGTTTCATTCGGCCATTGTCCTGTTTTAGTTATTTCACCTGGACTTTCTTTTGTTCCACTTAATAGAGAACCTAACATTATTGTGTCTGCTCCTGCACCCAATCCTTTACACACATCACCAGAGCTGCGAATGCCCCCATCACCCATAACAGTAACATCATACTCATCTGCAACAGAAACAACATCAAGTATGGAACTAACCATAGGTATGCCCACACCCGTTTGAATACGGGTAGAGCATAATGAGCCGCCACCGATGCCCACCCGCAAACCGTCTGCACCCCATTCACACAAATCTCTCGCAGCTTCAGCTGTCGCAATGTTTCCCACCAACAAATCAAATTGTCCCTTAACTTCATTTTTTATTCTCTCCATAGCTTCTTTAACTAATTTATGATGTCCGTGTGCTACATCTATTAAAATGATTTGTGCACCATTATCAACATACATCTGTGTTTCTTTTAGATAATCACCAGTTACACCGATTGATGCTCCGATAGTTCCATCAGGTTTTTCTTTTCTAAACCATTGTATTGTATTTGCAATTTCATAAGATGGTTTGAATCTGTGTAAGAAACCCATTCCACCAAGTCTATCCATTTCCAAACACATTTCGTAATCTGTAACGGTATCCATTGGTGATGAAACAATTGGTATATCTAAATAAACATTCTTTGTAACTCTTGTGATTGTGTTGCATTCTTTACGATGTTGTATATCCGATATTCTCGGTACAATCTGACAATCATCGTAGGTTAAATATTCTTTCATATAACCTCTTTAAGCTTCTACCAAAGACCAGTCAGATTCTAATAGTGGTTGAGCTTTCTTATATTTTAATATTTTAGTTTCAGTTCCATCTGTGATTGTAACTTTTTCATTTCTACCAATCTTCTTTTCAACTCTGATAGGTTGTTGTTTCCATTCTCTATCAAACATAGTTAATCCGTCTAAATGCGCAATTTCATGCTGAACACATGCACATTCAAACGCATCATTCACATCTTCACTATCAGCAGAGAAAGATAATTGTCCTTCGTGATTATCAGCTTCAACTGTAACTTCAACAAATCGTGTTGTTCTAATGTGTTTGTTTGGGAATGATAAACAACCTTCCGGAAACACAAATGTTTCTTCTGATGTTTCTACAATCTTTGGATTGATTAGAACGATTGGTTCTTTAACATTAATAACACAAACTCGTGCATCTGTAACACTTATCTGGTTACAACTTAAACCAATTCCACTTTTAGTTTCATTTAATGTATTGAGAAGTTTCGTTGCAACTTCTTCATTGTATTTATCATCATTTGAAATGATACATTCTGTTTTTAATATTTTAACATCTTCTGTTATTATCATTTTTTCTTGTTCTGCCTCTTTTTTAGTTTCTGTTTTTTCTTGTAATCTTTTATTCGTTTATATAACTTATCGTCAGCCGATAATTTCTTTTTCTTCTTTCTTGGTTTCACTTTAGTAGGTTTAAGAGTACCCTTTAATTCAGGTTGTTCTTTACCTTTATGAAATACATTTCCATCCTTATCAACAAACTCATTCATAAAATGCCAACCTGGTGGTCGTCCTGTTGTTTTCTTTTTTAGTGATGGTATCATTTCTTCTAATGATGTGTGTTGTAAACATTTAATTGCGGTACATCGTGGACAAGTAACAGAAACAGCTTCATCACTTGTTTCAACATAATCAGATTGACAATGTTTACACAACATATAACGAGTACCGTTTTCGTAAAAACTTATCCATTCTTGTTTTATTTTTTTATCCATAATTTTCTCATATATTAATATACTACATTTAATATATATGAAACAAGATTTATTTTTGTAAATAAATTTTTATTTTATTATTTTTGTCTAAAGTTAGTTTCTGTGAATCTGGATGTATTTTGTGTATATGTTCAACACCACAGTACACAGGACATTGATGTTTATTGTCTATTTCATATAACTTGATAATATCATCTCCAATTGGAATAGCAACATATTGAGGTGTATTCTTTTCATTAAAAAACCAACTTGATATTACAACTATCGAAATTAATAATAAATCTACATTCCCAACTTTACTTCTCCTGTAATTGTTTCTTAACGAGATGAAAGTTTCTTAACAACTGACATCCCAATCTTATCTTGGTTGTAGATTGTAATTCAAAGAAACCTTTTTCTGGTAACACTGCATCCATATATCTACATAACTGTTGACGACTCATATTATGTAAATCATCATCAATATCTACACCGAGTATTTTATCATCATCTGGATATTCTACAAACTTCTCAATCGAGATATATACTAAACCGAACATATCCAGGATTGACCTTAACACTAACTGACTTATTTTCATAACTCTTTTTCTCCCACAACTTGTCGATGATGTAAGCTGAACCTACACCAATTACATTATACACTATATCATTTTTGGAAAATCCATCACCGCCCCATGAACCATATTCTTCCCAGGGAACTAATGCATCTAATCCTTCTTTGACTAAACCTAATACTAATACAGAAGTTACTGCTTTCTTTTGTGACATTCCTTTATTTACAAATAAATAATATAATCCGAAACTACCAACAGCATGAGTTTCTTTATCATGTGTAAGTTGTAGAGTATCTTCTGACCATCTCCAATTACCAAGTTCAGGTTCACTACCGTAAGATAGTGCTATTAAAGTACATCCTATAAATAATATCATAACTCCATACAATAACCATTCTTTTGTTTTGTTGAAGTTCATTCATAATCTCCACCCCGCTATCCGTCATCATTATCTTTTTCTACTACTGGAAGATGTGTTCGTAAAATTGATTGTAACATCTCTATTTCTTTCTTCAGTTCTGTGTTTTCGTGTAGAAGTTCGGAATAGAGATGTCGCCAATCTATACTCATTATTAATCTTCGTCTTTATCGTCTTTTTCAGGTTCTTGTTTTTCTTTACGAGATTTCTTACAATCATCTATTGAAAATGAATCATCATAAATAAATTGATAATCATTATCTTCAAGTAATTTATAAACTCTATCGATAGGAATAAAGTATCCCATATGAGTTATAGCATCTGCTGAGAATCCCATAGGTTGAATTGAAATCCTTGAAGGTATTCCAATGTATTCATATTGTTTTCTATTTCCAGACCATCTATAAACTGCTCCACCTGAATTTCCAAAAATTGTTGGTGCCGATGACATCCAATATTTGTAGTGTTCTATTTCATCGTCCATATAAGTAATCATTCCATTTGATGCTACTGGTGGGTGACCGAGAGATGCACCGACCGCATAACAATCATCAAAGATGTGAACATTTTCTATATCATCTAATGGAAACATATTAGCTACCCAGTCAGCTTTATTCTCTTTATCTCTAACTCGTAGTAGAGCCCAATCTTGTCCACCATCAACTTCTGAATAAGCAACGATGTCAGCTTCAACTGCAAATGAACCAATCGTATGTGAATAGTTATTATACTTAAAAAATTCTACATAAGTTGTATCTAATATTTCTTTATCAACTTTACGTTTAAGAATTGGGTCCCATTTCTTTTCAATCTTTACACTATCTGAAATAACATGATGATTAGTTATTACATAAGTATAAACTTCATCTTTATATTTTTCTGAATAAACGACTGTACCACTACCACCCGCCTTTTTTGTTCTAACCCTAACAGTAGGATAAAACATTTGTTCGTGTTTCTGTATAATCTCGTTATTTATATTTACCATTTTTATAATCTCCCGTATTATTATTGTTTCTTTTTTATCTCACTGCTTTTGTTTTTTGTAGCTCGAAGATAATCTTCTAAGCTCTTAAATTCTTTTTCTAATTCATCTAAAAATGGGTCTTGTACTTGTGCTACCCAATCACCTCCATTTGGAAATGTTAAATACATTTGATTACCATCGACATCAAATACTATCAAATAAATTCCAGTTTCATCTGCGAATGAATAACCATACGACATATCTAATGCTATAGCTTTTCCGTATGTAATTTGGTCAGTTGAAACCTTAAACCAAACATTTACAGGTTCTTCACAATCACAATCTTGTTGTGGTATTAAAAAACTTATCATTAATAAATATATAAATATATATTTTTTCATCATATTTCTCCTTATTTATTAAAAATAACCCCCAAAGATTTATATGATAGATGAAGTCGCGGGAATAACTTCTGTTATCATTCTTTGAGGGTTAATTTTTTTGTAGAAGATTAATACCCGCGTGTTCTACTATAAATAGAAAAACAATTTATGAAACAGAAGAAATAAATCATCAATGTGATGGGTAACACAAAAAGGCCCTAATGAAAGAACCTTTAAGTTTTCTATAACCGATGATAGTGATTGAGAATGAGAATCACCTACATTTAGATTTCCTCAAATTCAGCATCTATTAATTCATTCAAGATAAAGAAAATATTATTCTTATCTTTAAGAACTAAATCACAATCATAACTTTTTTTTAAAGTGGTATGGTCATCAACTCGATGACCTTCCACCTTCGCCATAACCTGCCATCGTTTGTTTTGGAAATCAATCGTTTCCAATCTTATTTAACTTTAACTTCAATTTTCTTTGGTTTAACTTCTTCAATATATGAAACTAAAACTGTAAGAACACCATCAGCAACTGTTGCTTCAATATTATCTGTATCAAAGTTATCGTTAAGTGTAAATCTTTTTTCAAATCCATCTGTATCGCCTGTTTTTGGTTTTCCAGAAATTACAAGATGACCATCATCAATTGTAACTTCAATGGTTTTCTTATTGTAACCTGGAACATTCATTGTCAAAGTTACACCATCTTCATCTGATGAAGTTTTGTAATTCTTTGGTTTTGGATATCTTGATGAGGTAAAGATTGTATCTAAATCATTAAAAAAATCATTTACTAAATTATTATTTATTGTATAAAACATTTCGTTTTCTCCTGTGTTTGTTTTTGTTTATGTTGAAACCATTTTCAACCTACACCCCTATTATTACAAAAACCGTGTCAAACTATTTTTATAGTATTTCTGTCAGACTATATATGACATCTAACCAAACACAACTGACATAATATCAGAGAGTCTGTCAATACCTATATACTTATCTCTGATATTTTCGTTCCAGGTTTGTTTCATTACAATGGGAGTTCCATAGGCTACACTTCTATCTTTAAAGTGAGCCAACTTGTCCGGTGAGTCATCAATTAAAACATCTACATCAACAGACCATTTGTCGTGAGTGTAATGAATTTCATCAAACATAAATCCCCAGCGTTGTAACCATTCAGTAGTTAGTTCCTCACAATTTTCTCGTTGTGCTGATACTAAAATTAATTCGTGGTCATTATCTTCCGCCCATCTTTTTAATTTAGTCCAATCTTCAAATGATTCTTTTATGGGTGGACAATCAACTCCAAACAATGTGATGTAGTTATCTTCAAAAACATATTTTTCAGTTTCTTCATCTGTCCAGAATGGTAACCACTGTTCCCAATCCCAAGATGTTGGTGTCAGAATTTTATCAGTATGTTCCGGATGAGTTTCTTTAATGTTGTCTATTAGGTGTGGGATAAAATCCCTAAGCACACCATCACAATCGATACCTATTCGCATTCAAAGTTTCCTTTAAGTTCGTTATGAAATTTTAATCCGGTGATAGCTAATGTCTTTAAAACATCATCAGCTAAATCTTCAATTGAATTTAGATTATCTAATTTTAGTTTATCTTCGTGTAATCTATTAATTAACATCTCTACCAATTTAAATTTGGTGTAGTTGTGTACATCTTCATATATTCTATCTTCTATATTCATATTAAACCTCCAAGAATTTTTTGTTCATAGTTTTTGAAACTTCCATCATGTTAGTAGCGTTGATGAAAGAAGCATCATTACCATACATCTTTTTGAAACTACTCATATCGGAATCATTGCCATATCTTTCACTACCAATGAAATAACTCATAACTTTCAATCCACGAGCTCTCATTTCAGAAACCATTTTACGAGTATGGTTCTCAGCATTTTCACCACCATATCTAATTTCAGAGTTAGAGTACCAAGGCTGACCATCTGAATAATTAATAAAGTAACTATCTTGATTAGAATTTCCAGGAATCAAATCTTTTAGAATCGCTTCAAAACATAAACCTTCTGGTGTAGTTCCATCAACATCAAGTGATGTAAATAAAGTTCTAACTTTAGTAAGTTTATCAACACGAGAATCATAAGCCACTAAGATTAATGGAACATCAACTTTGTTTTTCCAAGTTCCACCGTGAGTAGTTCTAACTGAAACAACCACATCAATGTTACCAGCCATATCACAAGCCTTAATCATAGCCACAGCCGAAGTCATAGCTTTATTAAATTTATCACCACCCATAGAACCAGAAGCGTCAATTGAAATATGTAAGTAAGCTTTGTTATATCTCTCAACAAAAGTTTGACTAAACACATCAGAGTTTCCGAAACCTAATTCAGAAATTAATCTCTTATCAATCTTACCAGAGTTTTGTCTTGAATATTTAAGTGAAGTTTCTTCACCGCGAACTTTTAATTTTTTTCCGAGAACAGAACCGAGTCTTAAACCTTCTTCAACAAAGTTGTAATTTTTATAACTACGTTCACTATTATATCTATCTTGATTATATTTAGAAGCACATCCAAACATATCTGAATCAACTAAACTTTGAGTTAGTTTTTTAACAACCAAACATTTAGTTCCGTTCCCAACAGGAGTTCCATTCCAATCTTTTGAAACACCATCACCAACTTGTTCATAACTCGCTCCACTTTCATCAACAGCTTTCAAAGAAGAATTATCTTTTTTAGAAAGTTTAGTTTTTTGAACATCACCGTCTAAAAACTTTTCTTGTTTTTCAAAAGCTTTTTTCAAAAGTTCTTTTTGTCTATCTGAAAGTTCAACAGGTTCTGAACCATCATCATTCATTGAACCATTACCCATTCCACCAGGAACCTCAACAGATTTTCCACCATCAGAACCATCACCACTATCAGAACCATTTTCAATAGAATCAAGTAAGTCAGAAAATTCATCATCACTTAAAGTGTTATCACCAGAACCACCACCAGAACCATTACCATCACCATTTTCATTATCACCACCAGGAACCTCAACAGATTTTCCACCATCAGAACCATTTTGATTACCTTCTGATTCATCTGGTAGTTCAATCTTATCAATTGAATTAAGAACTACATTACAAACTTTAAGAGCCACATCAAAAACTTCTTTAGTAGAAGTCAACCGTGAAACATTTCTAAAATCAATAAGTGAATAAATTTCTTTCAACCCAACAAGAGCACCCAACTGACGATTTTTATTATGAAGATTAATAATTCTAAACATATAACTTTCAATATTTTCAATTCTCATTTCAGAAGAAAGTAAACCTTTATCTACATTCTTTGAATAAAAATACTTATCATACATAGAATGATAATAACCTTTATAACCAGGAGAAGTAGTAAAAATGAAATTATCAATTCTCCTATCTTCAACATAGTTTAAAAGTGATTTAACTAAATTAATAACTTCAGATTTAACAACACCTTTACCTTCACCTAATACATAAGTTTCAGTAGGAATTTCAAACTCTAAATTTCTAAGGAAATCAAAGTCAGATAGTTTAATGTGAGAAGCCTCGTGAAGAGCCAACCCAACAGCTATATCAAATTTCTTGTCATCTAAATTAGAACCGATAGTAACAGTTTTACCATCAGTAAATGATTGTTCATTATTATTGAACACGACTGGAATAGAATCACCAGTAACGATATTGACAAAGTTACTAATGGCTCTTTTATAACCAGCCAAAGCAACTAAATCTTTACCTTTAGATTTCTCTACATCATTACCAAGAAATTCATCTACATTATAATTATCTGATGAATTATCCCAGAATGAAGTATAAGTTTTTGGTTTAGAAGGACTACTTCTGAAAGTGAATCCTCTATTATCATTATTTAATTTCATTGAATTTCCTTTTTTATTTAATTTCTCTCTCATCTTCTACTATAATATAATACCATTTCCGCATGCGGGTCAAGGTTTATTTTCACTTTTTTTTGAATTATTTTTTTAAGTTGAGTAATTTTATTCCCTTATCATTACTCTATAATATACGGATCTTTTATGACACAAGTCAAGGATTATTTTGTACGATAATCAGCCACACTATTAGCAGCCCAACTATCAGGTTTCAACTTACCTTCAAATCCCATACCTTTGATATAACCAAGACATTGTTGTACTACTTGATAACTCAGATATTCAGGACTTGGATTTAAATCTGTATGTACTTCTTTAACTTCGTAACCAATACTTTCTAATATAGGATTTAACCACATAGCAACTTCAACCGCTTGGTATGTTTCAGTAAATAATCTTTGTTGCATTGATACGGAATGTCCTTTAGATGTTATCTGTTTCTTGTAGTAACCTTTAGCACCTTTACCTTTCATCAACATAACTATAACAACTGTATAAGTTATTCTACCTTTGTTCCATTGACTATCAGCACCAACAATAAATTCTAAATCATCTGTTGATACTTCTGTTACATCAGTTAGAATTGTCTGTTCTAAATCTTCTATATTCTCTCCGTAAAATCTATGCCACATAACATAATACTCCATTGTTTATTATAAATATAAAACAAGTATTATTTTTTTATTTTTTTAAATTAATTTTAAATCATTATCTACAATCAAGTTTAGCCAACTTGAAGTAACTCCGTCTGTTAATGATTCTAATAAGATTGAATCATTCTTAATCCAGGGAAGTTGATTCTCTTTAACTTTACCCTTGACGCGTCATATACTTCCGTGTTCTTTAATCTTATCTTTACCTATTTGTGATTTACCTTTAATAGATACTTGTTGGTTTATATTAAAATCTTCTATAGCCATTGTTCCCACCTCCAATGTTAATAAGTTAATTAGTGTGTATCAGAACCACCACTTTCTTTTCGTAACTTTAATTTTTCAAGTATTTCATCTAATGTAGCAGATTCTTTCTCCAACTTTCGTTTCTTATATTCATCATAATATAATTCAAACTTTTCTTCAGATGTTAAATCTTTATCAGCTTTCAAGTCTTTCTTAAATTGATTAAGTGAATCTTTTGCACCTTTTTTATAGTAAGCTTTTTTATACCCTACAAAAAATCTATCAAATTCAGATAACATTTTTTCATAATCTTCTTCTGACATATCAGGAAATTCATAGTTATGTATGTTATCAAATGATGCTGTAGAATCCCAATCGTAAGCTTCTGGTGGAATATCTGATTCATCATAACCTGGTTCACCTTCTTCATTAAATTCATTAAATTCATTATACTCATCAGTAAAACTGTCAGAATTTATTAAACAAGATACTAAATAATTACACAAGTTTATTATGTGATGTCCTTCGGTTGAATCTGATTTCACAGCATCGAATTGAACTTCATCAATAAATTGTACTAAATCTTTCAATAACGATTCTGGAATGATTCGGTATTTAACTTTTTGTTTCTTACCCATAATGTTTATCCTCAATTCCCACTTTGTTTAATGTGTTTCTGTTGTATATAAATATAAGATACTTTAAGTAAACACCCCAAGAATTTACTTGTCGATATACTCAGCTATTATCTTATCGTTATCCAGATATTCTAATAATAATTCTGGTTTATATAATGCTTCAAACTTATACTTTCTGTGAAATGCATTATGACATTTAATACATAACACAACACCATTCTTCATTGTATATCTTTTATCAGGAAACTTTTTCCAGGAATAGATGTGATGTGCATGTAACACTCTTGTTGTTTTTCTTTTCTTATTACACTTAACACATACATAATGTTTTTGATAACCATACTTACCTTTGTTGAGTTCAAATACATTCTTTCTCCAAGTCTTATATCTTACTTCACTCTTACTACTTTTCCAACGATTACCTTTTTTCCATCTCATTCTATGAGAACAATTTCCAAAGGATTATTAGTTGTAAGATAAAACCACCTAACTGAATTAGTGTTCTTGAAAATTCCATTATATGATTGTATTGGTCTAACCATTTCTCAAAGTGTATTCGTTTGTGAATTAAATACCAATCATCATTCTTTGATGGATACGGTGTTTTAATTTCTAACGGTTTATCACTATTACAACATTTTTTATTTTTCATTATACATCTCACTTATTCTTCTGTTTCGTCTTTCATAATACAAGTCGTGTTCTAACTGTGATATTCTATCTTCTAATTTTTTCACTTGTATTTCTAAACTTTCTTTTTCCAATAAGAATGAATTTCTATCTACCATTGTTTGAGCGTAATCTTCTTCTAACTTATTATATTTTTCTATCGTAACACCGATTGTTTTCTTACCGTGATATGCACTTGGTGATATTCTTACATCTTTTTTATTCATCTTCCCAAGTCGCTCCGTGTGGTTTAGGTTGTCCGTATTTATTTACTCTAACAAATATAATCTTATCTATCTTTAAAATTACTTCATCTCTTTGTTTAGCTCTCACTTCACATCTTAAAGTTATCGATGTCTTACCAACTTCAAGTGTTTCCATACCTATCTCAACAACATCACCGGGTAATACATAACCAGCAAAATCTATTTCAGACATATATCTAGTTACTAGTAATCCTGTATTTAATTGACACGCTGCATAAATTCCTGCTTCTTCGTCTATCCATTTAAGTAATTGTCCACCATGTAATGTTCCTCTCGGATTTAAGTCGGCTGGTGTAACTAATTTTCGTGTTAAAAATTTCATTCACTTAATCCTTCTATATTAATATCGTGTGTATGTAGAGGTCAATATAAAATCTTTAATCCTTCCGGATACTGTTTATATAAACCAATTGATAAGTATATAACAATTAATAGGTACGACACCCATCTCCACATAAACTTTTCTTCTGTATTTAATTCTTCCATATTTTGAATGCTTTATCCCGAAAGAATACCCACACACCAATATTAAGTGAGCCTACAATGAGATTAAATAACCAACCATTATTTGTATATAAAAATAAGTTATAAAACCCTATGAAGAAGTTTAACCATATCGCGTATGGGAATAATTCTTTCTTTTGTTCTTTTGTCATTTATAAATCCTCTGTAAAAGTGTTATCCCACAATTATAAATAACAAGTTATTGTAAAATATTAAAAGTTATTTTTTATCAGTAAGATTGAGTAATGTCATAATCCATACAACAAACGAAACATCACCAATAAGCGTATCATTGGGTGATTGCCACATAGCGAAGAACGCTAATATGAACAATGAAAAATTTAACATTATTCTTAATATAGCTAACCAATTATCTATTCTACTATCTCTAACTTCTTTATATTCTTCCATATTTAAAACTCCTATTTTAGTATTTTAATTATACCCCAATCCCATCGTTCATAATCTAATCCTTGTTCAAAACAAACTCGTTCTACAATATCTCTCATTATATCAGAGTTTCCTGTAATGATGTTTAGGGGTACTTTGTTTAATAACACAAAGTTCTCTACAAGATGTTCAACATCTTCGTGTTTAACTCCATGTAAATCTAATTCTTTTGTGGCCACTTAGAATACTATTAAATAAAATCCATACCAACATAAACAATTTAATGTTAGTAATACTGACCATACACCTACAAATTGTAATTTATCTTTCATTCTTTCTCCATTCTATATAACCATATACATTCAAACATAACAACGCAACTGCTAAACCAACTTGTGGCCACGCTGAAATGAATATTGAATATACTAACATACATAAATTACCAACGAACCAAACAATCCACGATGAAGTATCTTGTTTAGCGTTAAGGTAATATCCTAATAGGATAAGTGATGTTGCTAACCAACCGAGTAAATTAATCATTTATAACCTCTTCTATTTATAGTTATTTATTTGAACGCTGAATGTTGGCTTTTGCTGACATTGGTCGAAGATTATCTTCACCAGTACCACCTAATGATTTAGGTAATGTATGGTCATGATGTATAAGAGTACCATCATACATTTCAGTAGATGACATTTCTTTTCCTGTATAAATATCAGTAAAATTATTCTGTACAAGTGATGTATCTTTTTGTACTCGTGTTGCGACTTTACCAACTGGGATGATATATCCTAACGATAACCATTTATCAATATTAGAACTTACATCTTGTAATAACTTATTCAAAATTATACCTGTTGATTCTTCATTACGAGCGTCATGTGAAGCCGTATAATAAGAAGTAGTATTTTTTATCTTTTCCAATTTACCGAAGTTTTTCTTCTTGGTTGAATGTTGCATGACATAAATAGGACTTCCTGTTTTTTTATCTAATTTGGGAGTACCATCTTTATATCTTTCTATAACATATCTATCTTCCTCTTCTCTTGTTAGTTCTGATTTCACAAACCAATCAACCAATGCTTCCGGTTTATTAATTTTATAACCGCTATTAATATTATTTTTCCTTTTTATGTCGTGTGAATTACAATACATAAGTGAAATAAACATATATAAGTTATATAATCTACCCTTCTGTTTTAAGAAAGTTTTATTCATATGCTTACACATAATCGCTAATGTTTCCATATTACTTTTATGTCGTTTTAATATACTCGTAGGATAAGTTTTAGGTTCATCAAATTCATCTCGTGGATGTAATGGATGGTCTGTATCAAATAAACTATCAAAAAACTTCTCGTTATTCAATCGTGGATTTTCCGGGTCGATTTCAAACGCCAATAATATAGTTGATATTAATTCGTGTCCTCGTTTCCGATTTTCAAACTTACCTGTATAAGGGTCATCTTTAAAGATGTAATCAAAAATATATGGATGATTAGCTACATTACTTATATGTTCCACAATATTACTATTACCAGCATTTCGTTTATCCTGTAAGCTTACAGGGATACCATCATTAGAATCAATAAATAATTTTTTCAATCCATTGAGTGTGGCTTTTTTAACTATAACACACATAATTTTTTGATTAAGATAATAATTTTGTAGTATGCTATTAATCTCTTTAAACTTATGTTTAGTTAAACTAACCTCATTTGTTGATGTCGCGACAGTAAAGTTACCATTAATAAATGTAAAAGGTGTACTATCAGGATAACTTTTTTCTAAAAGATATTCAGAGAACAACTTAATTCTATGTTGTCCATCTACTACTAAATAATAAATCTTCCGTTTTAAATAAGTTTTTAAATCGTTTTTAAACCTTAATGTACTTTTTCGTCTATCATTATTAGGTATATTTTCTAAAACTGATTTAATATCAACGATAATGAACAAGTCCTTTGTAGATAACCCATTCCATATACCACGAATATATGATTCTTTTTTTGATTTATTCCACGGATCATAATGTCGTTGATATGCCAATGGATAATCAAATCGTAATTGGTCAATATTCTCCCGTATCCATCTTACATCTAACAGAGTAGGTTCTAATATTAGATTAGTGTCAGTTATTATTTGTGTGTTTGAATCTGTTGATGATGTATCAACACTTTGTGAATTACCAGCTTGACTGGTAATGTTGTTAGAACTCATAAATGAATCCTCCTATATTTAAGTGTCGGTGTCAAGTAAATATAACACCTGATTATTTTATTGATTATATTATATTCATTACTCGTAAAGAATCAATGTATATAATATCTTTTATTGTATCACGGTTTCACAACTCGTTACATACATATATATATATATAGACCTATTTTCCCAAACAGGTCATTTATTTTAATTTAATTAATTAAACTCCAAAGTTCGCTTTATAAAAACTAATAGGTTGAGAACGAACAATCCAACTTTTAAGAGCTTCTTCACCATAAGAACCAACTCTCTTACTCATATCCCAATAAGATTCTTTAACAGAACCTAAACCTTTGGAACTCAACAAGTCAAGTGCTCCTTCATAATTACGATTACATTTCATAGCAAGAACCAAACACATTCTCATTTCAACAGTTGTCTTACGACCTCGTTTGGTACTCTTGTTATATTTCTTAACCTGTGAATTGTAATACTTATCTTTATAAACAACACTACCACCTTTACTTAAACTCTCTCTTGTTGCTTGTACATTCATTCTACTAAAATCTAAACCTTTACTTATCATTATTTATTTCCTTTATTTTATTATTATTTTCTCTATCTCTAACCACTACTATAATATACAACTATTTACCAATGCAAGTCAAGTCTTTTTTTTTATTTAATCCATAAAAAGATTTTTAGTAACCAACAAGAACAATACACATGACACATAAAATACATCACCACTTGTTAATGTTAATAACGCAAGTGTTGATATATATAATAGTGCAATATATCCACCCTTAAATTGATTTATCCAACTTCTCATTTTTCTATATTTATTATCTATTGCTTCCGCATCTTTGTAATCTATCATAATTTACTTTTCCTTATATTAACATTCTACTATTTCATAATCTAAATCAACTACCCGTTTTATATTTTCAGGTAATCCTTTACTACCCATTATGGCTAATAACATCTTCACATATTTTTCATCATCTAATTTATTTAAATCAACATTAAGTAATACTTTACTTTGATTAGATAATGGGCCTACATCAATATCTGTCATACCTTAAATCCAATTGGTTGTTTTTCTGTTTTTGTTTTATTATCTTGTTCAGAACCAACGGCTATAACAACGATTTTCTCAGCAACTAATTCTCGTAATACTGATAGTAATGGATATGTAAACCACATCACTAACATACCTAATAGAAAATTATCCATCTTATTTTAACTCCTGTATTTCTTTCATCTTAAATGTAACTTCATCTTCCTTTATCTTAATCATTATACATTGAAATCCAATTATCAACACCAGCCTTAGTTGGTACAACACCCTTACCCAAACAATCATTAACATATTGTTCTTTACGATATTCAACAGTTCCAAATGGAGCTTTGTTATAATAGAAAGTATATTTAACACCAATGTTCATAACTTCACCTGTATCATTCATAATGACATTTAATTTATCACCATTATATTCATACATATCAATCATTCCATTGAAATTACCTTCTTGAAATAGATTAACTACGGATCCGATTAATTTAGTATTAGTTCCACCATATGTATTAACATCAATAGAGTTACCACCCGAATAAGTTTCAGACCTAACCCATAATTTCTTGTAACCAATCAAACCATCTTTTTTCATTTCTTTTAATGTTTGTCTTAATACAGAAGCAACACCAGCCGCTGTTACATAAGAACAATATTGATATGTCTTAGTCTTTAAGTTCACATTATATGTCTTATCGTTAATTGTTATAGTTGAATTTGTTTTCATTTCATTTTCCTTTATTTTATTAATTTCTTTATCTCTAACCACTAATATAATATACAACATTTTAACAATACAAGTCAAGGATTTATTTTAAGAAAGTTGAAATTTTTATTTTAACACTAATATATACAAACACATAACAGCTCCGTCGCTAAGTCGTGAAAGTCGTATGATGTGTATAAGTTTATTTTAAATTAATCCCAGCTTCGTCATAATGAACAAGGTTAATCTTATCTTCAAGAGAATGTTTATTCCGAGCCAAGTTCTCTTGTTTATGTTCTTCTTTAGTTATCTTAACAGTAAACCAATAATGTAAATGTTCATATAACCATTCATTAACCATATAATCAACATCGTAGTTACACTTAATAAATTCTTTAACAACTTGATTACCAACCTCTGTAACACCAATCAAATGATCATTAGTACATTCAGAGTTAGAAGTAACAGAAGCTCTTTCACTAATCAACCCACATCGAGTAGGAGTAATATTAAAACCTATACCATTATAACCAATAAGTAACCGAGTAAACTGAATAAGAACAGAAGTACCCTTATCATTAATAGTACAATACTTATCAACATTAACATTATTAGATTGTCCTGAATCATAATCAATACCAGTCTTATACATAACAAGCATTCTACCGAATACATATTTAAAGTATTCACTATTATCATTCCACAATTTATCTTTATGTTCCTGTGTTATATCTTTTATGTTCATATTCATTCCTTATATTTAAAGTTAGCCAAGTCAAAGTTAGCCAAGTCAAAGTTAGTCAAAAAGTAAGTAGTCAAAGTAAGTAGTCAAAGTCAAAGTAAGTAGTCAAAGTCAAAGTAAGTAGTCAAAGTCAAAGCCACACACATATCAGATACGAAGTATCAAAAGACATTGTGTTAATTTACTATATACGGAAAAATTGAGCTCGAATAGGATGGACATCAGAGCACCTAAACCATTACTTTAGCTAAACCGAAAAACCCTTTCAAGTTTGCTTAATCTTGCTTATTTCTATTTACGGAGTTGAATAGCGTGTTCACAATAAACCTCTCAGGAACACGCCAAATTTCAATCGAGAACTATATTGTTGAAGCGTTCTCTACTTCATCATCATTAAACAAGTCATCAGTAGTTCCGTCATCACAGAACTTTTGAACAATTTGTTTCACGAAAGTTCTTTCACTATCTACACCACCTGTATTATCATACTGAGGATAAATACTCACCTCTGCTGATTCTTCAAGTGAAAATCCATCATATAGTAACCCACATAATTCAACAGTAGTTCGTGTACTAATACCAGATGGTATTCTCGCAGTATCACTACCTGCTTCTGAACGAGTTAGTGATGCTATCTTAGCTACATTACTTAATACTGTACTATCTACATTAGGAAACATATATGTAAGTAAATCATTTTCTTCTGATTCATTTAATAGGTCCATTTCGACAATAGTGAATCTGTCCATTAAGGCTTTATCTAATTGTCTTGTTGAAGTGTACTCATTACCGATGTTTGCTGTTGCTATGAAAGTAACATTCTCTGCAACCTTAATAGTTGCTTGTCCATCTTGTTCATCTAATCTTAAATACCTTTGACCATAATCTAATACTGTCATTAAGATATTCCATGCATCTGGATGAGCTCTTGATAGTTCATCTAATAGTATCACTGAGTTTGGTGTTGATATTGCTTTAACGAATAATGACTCTGAGAAGTAAGTTCCTTTACCTTCTTCAAAATGAGTATTACCAATTAGTGTACCTCGAGGGTCTTGGGTTGCTCCTAAGTTGAAATAGAAGTCAGGTCTATCTAAACTATTAACTAATGCTTTCGCCGCCATAGTTTTACCACAACCTGCAGCACCAGTCATCATAATATTCTTTCCACGAACTGCACTTCTGATAAGATACTTCCACTTTAATTCTTTCATCATTAGACCACGAGGTTTAAGACCATAACTATTATGTATAAAAGCCATCACCTCAGCGTGTTCACTTGGTACTTCGATCGAAGGGGAAGTTTCATCAGTAGTAGTAGGAGAAGGAGTACTTACATTAACCTCATCCTTATTAAGTAATCTCCACTGGAATTTCCCAGTAGAAGTTGTAAATCTTCCTAAGTAACAATCACTCTCAAACGCTCGTTTCCGAGTAGTTGTTGATATTTCAGAAGTTCTTTTATTACCATCAGTATCAACGGCGTTAAACCTATTCCCTGATTTAACTACTTCACATAATACTTCTGGTGTCTTGTCCATCATTTTAGCCATTTAAAGCTCCTTTATCATTGTTTAATTTCTCTCTCATCATCTATTATAATATACAACCATTACCGCATGCAGGTCAAGGTTTATTTTAAATTAATTCTTGAGAGATACATCGTGGGTAATGAAGCCACTTCATCTCTCGGTATATAGCTACTAAGGATAACTCCTTCTCTTGTAACTTGGTTAGGGTTTTTCAGGCCCTCATCAACCACCGTACTGGCGGTCTGTGTGAAATCTAATCTTTTAAATATCTCTCTCATCGTCTATACTAATATACACATATTACAGCGATATATCAAGAACTAAATTGTAACAGTTTGTAACCAGACTTAAAGCGTTACTTTAGGTGTAAGTTAAGTTCTTTTTTTTTTATATATAGGTCCCATATAATTTACAACCTTTTATACATGCAAGTCAAGGATTATCTTTATCCTTTGTAAAATAATTATAACCACTCGTCATTCAATCCAAGCTATTTTAGTTGTATAATACAAGGATAATACAAAGCACAAAAAAAAGGGCTCACTGGAAAAGGAGTTAACCATTGTGAGCCCTTATGTGTGATGAATAGGTAGAAAGGAATAAAGACCTATACCATCACGAATATAACCTATTTAATTGTGAGGAGAGAACCGGGAGGGACTGAGGCTATTAGTTAGTTTCTAGTCCTAGATCACGGACGCCAAACAACCCAAGTATGCCGGTATCTCTCAATTCTTTAATTACAGTTAATACAAACCTTTCGTTCTACCCCAAATGTAGGGAAGTCGTTATGATAAAATATAGTATTATCACTCATTTCATAACTCTGATTACATTCTTCACAATGATACACATTGAAACTGGCTTTATTTTCAACCATTTCATTATCATTAACTTCTACTATTCCTAATTCCCACATATCCATTTTCTATCTCCGTTTATCTTATACTTATAATATACAACTATTTACCTATACACGACAAGGTTTATTATAATTATTTTTCATCATTCATTAAATCATTAACAGCTTGAGTAAACCATACATATAAGAAATACACTACAACAGGCATACATAATAAGAACAGTCCAAACAGAAACGCATCAAATAAGACTACTGATATCTCTAACATATATCAGAACTCTCCAACAATCGTTCATTTACACACAAACAACACGTAACAGCTACTGCTTCTTCACTACATTCAGTAGTACAACCACATTCTTTACATTCTAATTCATTCATTTATTCATCCATTTCATTATATATACTATTAAAACACCTATTAGAGCTACCATTACAACTGAAACCACTATAAATCCTATTCCAATTAATAATATTTTCATTCTACTAAACTTTCTAATTCATTCATAACTTACTTAGCTTCTATCATTGAGAAGGGAACACTATAAGAAGAGCCTCTCATATCAACATTAGCTTTCTTAATTTTCATCTTAGTAATAACACCAGGAGTACGTTTAGTCTTTTGAACCACCCAAACTTCCATACCCACACTTAAATTAGTCTTAGCTAACATAACCTTACATTCCTTGATATAAGTTGACAAATCATTCAACTCCGTTAAATTGTCTATCTTACTTATTTCTGTTTTTATTTTAATCATTTTATCCTTTTCCTTTATTGTCTTTCTGATTACACTATAATATACAACCTTTTTACTATACAAGTCAAGGTTTATTTTAATTTAATTTCTCCTTAAAGAAATCTTGTTCCAAGTTCATAACCGAAAGTATCAAAGAGTAATGTAGCTAACTCACTATATTCCTCTGTTGTTAAATCAGTTAAGTCTGATACCTCAACAAAGTAATCAGTATTTATTTCTTCCATATCATAACCAAACAATAATGTACTATCAAGAACAGCATAGAAACCTAAATCATTCTCTACCCATTCAGTACCCTCATTATCTGTTATTGTTTCATTCATACTCATAGACCTCTTTTTGTCATCTGACCATTCACTTAAATTCATATTCATTCCTTTTGTTTTATTTATCTCTCTCATCAACTACTATAATATACAACACTTTAGGCATGCGTGTCAAGGATTATTTTCACTTTTTTGATGCTTTTTGATGTTTTTTTGATGTTTTTTTGATGTTTTAGAGTTATCCGCACAGTTATTAACAGTTTAACATACTTGTATGATACAATGTTGGAGGACCGCACTATTATTTTATAGTGAAAAGTTGTATTCTACAATATGTATATGTAGTATCTAACACCTTTCCTCACCTACAAAGTTATCAACAAGTTATCCACAATTCAATATGTTAATAACTTTCAAATATGTTGATAAGTACAAAGCTTTGGCTTTGTTCACTCACTTGTAGTCTTATAACACACATATAGACTCCTCCTAACTGACAAAGCTGGACTCACCCGACTAGACACCCTTATAAGACATAAAACTCTATATCCTCTAAACTCACAGAATAGAAATACTCCCCACTCTTGTTATATTTGTTGCTTACCTCTTTAACATAGCTATTTAATATGTCTTCACTATGTACTACTCCCATACAGGTACTATTCTTATTCACCATGACATACAGACTATTTGGATACTTAATAAAGAACTTCTTCTTTCTAATCGGTACATTCATTCTTTTATATGGAAACTTTATGGTTTTCCACGAGTTAGAATGTTCTGCCTCAATGTATGTAAATATATTATCTTCATTATCATACGCTATTAAGTCAATGTCATACTTATCGGGATGCTCTCCTATATAACTAATCTCATCAATGAATGTTGGAATATTGTCAATACAAGTCTGGCGTCCAATTCTATCTTCGTTTAGAGCCCACTCTGGATTGTTCTTACAATACTCTTTGAACTTGTTATTCTTCAAGACACAACTCTCTTATCTTATTACCCAACACCATATCATTAGGATATTGTTTTGTTAGTTGTCTAACTATATCTTCAAAGCTTTGTTCTTGTGGTTGTTGTTCTTGTTGTTGTTTCTTGTTATCTCTGTACGCAATGAATGGTCTTCCTTCATCGTCCCATGCTATAACTTCACCGAAGTCCTCTAATGTATATTCTCTACCCTTCTCTAATATTTCATCTAACTCGTTACCAACTCCACACATCTTATTCAACCTCTTTGTCGTGGATTTCTTCATTATTTCTCCTCCACAATTTCTTCTATAATACCTAATACTTCTGAAAGTATCAACACAATAACTGCAGTTGTAATATCTAATAATATCAAACTATAACCTGATATTCTCATTATTGATTTTACTATACTAACATTAAAATGATTTAATTTATTCATAGTTGTCCTCAATATACTGTTGTATAAATATACTCATAAGTCTTTTATATTCTTTCATATCACCGACTTCAAAAGCTTCTTCAATGTCATCCCACATATCTATATCATTCATCGTTGTTTTCCTCGTTATCGTTAAGCATCTTAGCTATTTCTTCTTCCATTTGTTCTCTATGAATTGTGGCTATAATCATTCCCTTTGTTACACCTCTAATGTTGGTCAATGTGTTAATTATCACCAACAACACCAACACGAATATCATTTGACTTGTTGATAGACTTGGACCTATTGTGTAGAACAACAAGCTGTATAACATCAAATCTAACAAGAATAGATTGATTCTACTTGCTAAGAAATCACTTATTATGTTTGTTATGTTTAACTTCATATGGCACACTCACACAACTCACTGTGGATTGCATCACACAACTCACTGCGGATTGCTGTGTTATATATATTCCCATTCATAAAAAATTTCCTATTCACTTTTTTCTAACATTTCATTTACTACACTCATAAAGTGTCTTATCTTACTACCGAGTTCCATATCATTCTATAATCCTCTCGGTACTAATTCTCTGTATACATCTTTTACTTCATTATGGATGTGTTCTGCAATCATCATTTTGACCTTTAAATTAAATATATCTGCATCTTCCCAATACTTTAACACCTTCATTATTTTTAAAATAATTTCTTTATCTTTTTTATTGTATCTACCTGATAATTCTATGTTATCTATATCAGTTAGTCCTAAGTCTAATTGTTTATTATTCATTGTTATTTTTTTACATTTACTCATCTAAATAGTCCTCAAATTTATCCCACCTAAATAACACCCAAGTACACAGAAACCCTACAAATGCTACAATACCAAATGCTCTTGGGTCATGAACAGTTAGTATTGTGAACAAACAGCTAAATATTGTACACCATAGTATTGATTTAATTATTGTTTTTAACATCTAATTCTACCTCCGTCTTATTATTAATAACTATATCTTTCTACAAAACCAAATACCCATTTTATTTCTCATTTGTTTTCATTCGTAACCTTATTTAATTTTTTGGCTCATATACCTAATCATTTCTGTGGTCCGGTGTTATGAGCTTCTCTTTTATGTTATGAGTAAGTTGAGTGCTGTATGACCATATTTAATTCTGTGATGATTTCGTGATAATCCCATTGTATAACTTCATATAATAATTTCTAAACCCACCGAAGTTGTAATGGTATGATTATCAACCCATCATCGTTAAGGC
>Ga0208012_1000081_pt1 | contig 38765 bp, 54 predicted proteins | sample 15BtaG_FD_184090 | JGI IMG/M metagenome (GOLD analysis project Ga0208012, IMG submission 184090) | Marine viral communities from the Subarctic Pacific Ocean - 15B_ETSP_OMZ_AT15312_CsCl metaG (SPAdes) (version 2) | ecosystem: Environmental > Aquatic > Marine > Oceanic | place: Pacific Ocean... | reverse complement strand
TATTCCAAATCTCATATTCATTATAGAAATTATCCATGAGACTTTGTTTTGCTTCTTGCCAAATTTCAAATCTCAAACTATAGGGGTTGTCACTCATCTTAATTCTCCTTGTGTGTGATGTGTGTGAAGAACTCTAGTTAATTTATCCGTGTTGGTTTACTCTTTTTTCTGTTCCTTCAGATTCTATAATTTCCTGAAATCTTTCATAGTTTGAATGTTCAATGTTATGACAATTGGCGCAAAGCAATTCACATTTCTCTAATTCTGGTAGAACCTTTTCATCTTTCCATAAAAGTTTATTTGCGGAAATTGTAAATTCTTTATCTCTTAAATGATGGAACTCTAATGCACCCGGATGCTTATCATATCCGCACTTCGAGCATTTTCCACCAAGCAAATTGACATATTTGAGTTTATTCTTCCATCGCCTTTTGCTTACCGAGCAACAACCACAGACAGTTGAGCCCTTAGTTTTTCCATTGAATTCTTTTTTACAATATTTACATATGTTCATTGGTTTATAATCTCCTTATAAACTATGTATAAGAATCCAATATTCAAATGGGTCAGGTGGGACTCGAACCCACGACTCTCTGATTAAAAGTCAGATACTCTATCCAACTGAGTTACTGACCCTAAATGAGTCAGTGTTTCTGTGTTGCTGGAAGTGGAGCCTCATAGAAGATTTCCAATCCCAATGCCTTTGCTAAATGCCATTCACATTTTGCCCCGCGACTCATTTCCCAATCGCTCATCATATAGATAGCCGTGCATTCTTCACAGATAGCATCCATGTCACGCTTCAATGCATTCCGCATAAATTCGTGGTCTTCGTAGTTGTTGTCGGGATCAAATTCGTGAGGACCATTGATTGGCTTTTCGTCATCCCTATCCATCTCTGCTGGATTGATGACTACCCATCCCTGCTTCTCAAGTACCATCGCCTGCCGATCAAAGGCAGGATAGTTATAATCCTTGATGCCTCTCATCGGACCTGCGATGTATATGGTGGGTGGTCGAGTTTTTATGTTTTCATTATCCATACAAGAATTATATCCTATTATAGTTCCAATGTCAAGATTCATTTGGACACAATAAGAATTTCATGGGATTTTTTTGGTTCATTGCCAGATTCTATTTTATTCTTACCGATTCTTGTTTCACCAAGGGCATAAGAATAGTGCCACTCGGGATAATAGAAATCACACCAATCATAATAATCCCTTATAGATTCGCAATTATTATAAGAAAGAACAAAACCACCCTTATGCTCTTTTAATAGATTTGCAAGCAATTCATGATCAAACCCAGAATGGTGGACATCAACGTTGGCGTTTGGATATATGCCTTTGAACATTTTATTATCATTGTCCCTTTCCAAATAATAAGGAGGATCTAGGTACAGAAAATCTTTATTGTGATTTGGAATTACTTTCTCAAACGATCCCATCTCAACTGATAAATTTGGATTATGAAAATTACGAATCTTGTTTATCATATTGCGCCACTTATTTTTATCCTGATAAGTTTTACTAATCCATCCAAGATACATTGGACCATATGATAAATTATGATTGAAAAAATAATAAGAAGCAGCGGTCACAGCATCCAATTCAATAGAATCTCGTTTGTAGTAATCAGTTTTCCAATCTTTTAACATTTCCTGTGTGTAGTCCCATTGCATTAGTATTTCTTTCACTTCTGCATATTTTTCTTTTGTTGGTTCAAGTTCAGACAAAGCATCTGCCAACTCATTTGGGGATTCTTTTATTACTTTCCAAAAGTTAACTAATGGGTAAAAAATATCATATCCAATAACCTCGACACCAACTTCACCGGACCATCTACATTCCATACTACCACCACCAACAAAGGGCGAAATGATCCTTTTCGTTTTTGGTATGTGGTTTATTATTTTTTTATACGCTTTGGTCTTTCCTCCAGCGTATCGCAGAGGGGTCTTATGGAACGAAGTCATTTATTTACATTCTCCAGCAATTTCACATGAGCATTTTGAATTTCGTCTGGCCATTTTCTATTACTTTCTTGATAATTCCATTCTGGATATTTATTCATCACTTCATGATAATCACTTAAACACTTATGTTCCATTTCTTTGAATGGAGAAACGCTCACTCGTTCTTCTGACATTAGTCCTTTAACTTCAGCAATAATATTTTCAGATATTATCATATAAACCTCAACAGACTTATTTAATTTTATGTTTTCAACAATATGACAATTTACACCAAAGGATCTAATGGATGGTCTTCCCGTATTACCCCCAAGATAAAATTGGAGAGTGGTTTTGATCCCACCCTTTGATTGGGATCCTCCAATCTTATAAATTTCTCCATCTATTGTCATTAGATATACTCTTCCGGCATTATTTTTTAAAACCTGAGAGTCGAGATTGGGGTCGTATTTCATTCTTAGATTCGATTTTGTTTTCTTATCATTAAGAATAATTTCACCAATATACACAGCATTTATAACCCTGTCTATATTCATTTGTCGATGTCTTGCCAATTCTTATCAGCAGCACGATGCATCGCCCAGACTCCCATACCATTACCTGGATCAGAGACTTCATTCCCGACTTCCTCAAAGATGAACGGACGACCATTCACCATCGAAGTATAGATGGGAGAGGTGTGACCAAGACGACCGCGCTCAAACTCATCTTTCTTTCCATATCCAGGCCATGCATTATCACATTTGTTCGTACCAATCAGATATCCCTTTGCAGGATTATTCTTGATGTTTACATCCATTGCGCCCTTCTGGACGAACAAGATAGAATCCTGCTCAAACTCTTTGCCAAGTTTCCGTAGTTCCTTCTCCAGACTACCAGAGTCCTTCAAGTCTACCACAAAGTAAGACTCTTCCTTACCGACACTGCCACCTTCAGGATAGGTTCCCTTTAATTTAGTAACACCATATCCCTTGCTCTTGAGTTTCGCAAGAAGAGACTTGTTGCGTTGTGCATTTTCTTTCTTGGTGTATGGTTCGCCATTACCACAATCAGGTGCCTTACGGAACGCTGTCAATGCGCCACAATCGTGTTCGTGATTATGCTTCCATAGACGAGAGAGTGATGACTCGTTGATGAATTGTTTATAGTCTTTCATTTGGTGTCTCCGAATATAGTATTTAGTTGTCTGCTAACTCTAACAAACGTAGTACACTTTGGTAGTTGTTTGAGATTCTTTGCGCCAGTGTAAGTACATGCACTTCGGACTCCGCCGAGAATCTGCTGAATGGTGTTCTTGATGGAACCACGATACTCTACTTGCACCGTCTTCCCCTCAGACGCTCTGTACGTTGCTACACCGCCATTATGCTTCTCCATAGCAGTATCACTGGACATTCCATAGAAAGTTTTATAGAGCGTCCCATCTTCCCCTGCAACCATATCACCAGCAGACTCGTCATGTCCTGCGAGCATTCCACCGAGCATCACAAAATCTGCTCCCGCTCCGAATGCCTTTGCAACATCACCCGCTGACTGGCACCCACCATCCGCCATGATGTGTCCGCCGATCCCGTGTGCTGCGTCTGCGCACTCCATCACTGCGGACAATTGAGGATATCCAACGCCCGTTATCTTCCTTGTTGTGCATACACTCCCCGGTCCTATTCCCACTTTTACTATGTCTGCTCCAGCGAGGATCAACGCTTCTGTCATTTCTGATGTTACCACATTTCCCGCGATTATGATTTTGTCTTTCCATTGTTTACGAACCCTCCTTACGAATTCTACAAACTTTTCTGAGTAACCATTTGCAACATCTAAACAAAAGAAATGATGCGGTGACATATAAGTTGAAGTTTCCCCGCGAAGAATGTCTTGATCTTTCTTTGACATTCCAAATGAAAGTGCCATTGTTTTTCTTTCATTTATAGACACGTTGTCGGGAATAAAATCAATATGTTTGCTCAAGCAGGTGAGCATGTTATATTGTGCAAACTCTTTGCCAATTTCTATAGTTCCGGTGGTGTCCATGTTTGCAGCAACGATGGGAATCCCTGTCCACGTTTTACCATTCTTGAATGTGAATGTTCGGTGCAAATCAACTTCTTTGCGGGACTCAAGTGTAGAACGCTTTGGACGAATTAGTACGTCCGAGTAATCAAGTTTGATATCGTCTTCAATTCTCATGGGAATTCCCCTGTCACAATAAATATAATTGCAATTACAATAGCAGAAAATAACAAAGTCAAAGAAAAGTACCACTCACGTTTTTCTTTTCTTTTTCGTTTTATATCACGATTTTGTTGAAATTCACTTTTAGACACTTTTCAATCTCCGAAGTAGGCTGGGTGAGATTCGAACTCACGAAAAAACATTGTTATAAGCAATGCTGCTGATGCCATCCGCTTCCAGCCCATGTGTTAATTCAAAGAAACTCTCGTTTTCTTATTACTCACATGGTCGTTTTCGTTTTTGTCAAGGTAATTGGACTTTTGTCGATCTTCATCGTGACCCAATCTATAATTTAATTGTTCAATGTTATATTTCTCATTCAAGAAATTCAATTCTTTCCGATGCGAACTCAAGAACTCTTGAATGAGAAGTTTGCTCATATTAATCGCTTTCTCTTCACCAGTTCCTAGTGGAATATCAATGTGTAATCTATACTGACTCAATTGTCCGTCTCCATGTCCTGATCTTCTGCACCTTCAAATTCAATATTAATATCTGGTTGAAAATCAGACGCAAATTGATTTGCTCTCTTCCATATATCTTCATCCACTTCCCGCACATAATGTAATGCCGTATAAAGAAACTTAACGCTATCTAATAGGTTGTCCAACACAAAATTATGGTCTTCGTTTGAATTCATCATCACTCTCCTGTTCATAGTAGATGTCCACTTGTTTCCTCAATGATAGCATAATTCTAGACAAATCCCTATGAGAAAGTTGATCAAGTAGATATTTTTCATATGCTAAAATCAAAATATCAATTTCATCCACAAGTTCTTTTGTGAATTCTTTTAATTTATCGTTTGAATTAGTAATTTTTAGGAGACTCCTTAGTGTATTCCTTCTTAGATTTCTGTTCAATGGTTTCTGTAGAAACTTTAATAAATCTTGCATAAGGAATAACCATAAGGTCTTCCAATAAAGGCATATTTTCCATATCAATACTATAAACTTCAGAGCGCAATCCTTCCCTCAATTTATAAGTCTTAAAACAGGGTTTGAGATATTGACCCATCTCTTTCCATGCCATTTTAAGAATCGCTCTTTTGAGAGTAGGAGATGGACCGGTTGCTTTACTTTGTTCTGATTTAAATCTAGCATTTGTTTCCGACATCATCCCAAACATTCTTTTCATTAAATACATTCGTTTTCTTGGAGTTAAATAATGAAAATTATGACCGGTCAAAACGCCAGTGACAGGATTGAAGTCTTGAAACATCACCAAAGGATATTCGTCATATGATGGAACAACTTGTGCATCATAGTTGAATGTCATAAAAGTACTAAATAATCGCCATGGGTCTGCTTGCGTGAAGTCACGCATAATTCGACCACCATTACGAACAATCTGATCCTTAACCTGATTAAAATTGGTAGTGGTTGGATCTAGAATATTCAGTTTTGGTGCCATGAAGCGTTTCCTATCTATTTGCCCCCACCGGACCATCAGTAGGTGGTTGTTGATGATTTTTTCCACAACTTGCGCATGGTTTAGCAAATGGTCTTAAATCTGCATTTGAATCGTGATTCATTGCATATCCATTATTGGGATTAATTTTTTCAGAAACCAGACGTTCGCCTTGTTTATTTTCAATCAAACTTCGTCTATGAATTTCTGTTAGTCCGTTTTCTTGTTCTAATCGGAATTTTGCAGTAGGAACATGCTCCAACCAGTAATCTTCAATTTTCTTCTGTTCGTCGCCGTTAACAATGAAGTAACGAGCAATATAAGTCTTTCTTGCCATAATATAGTCTTCATGAAGTTTCATTTTAGCAGGGCAGTTTTTATGAGTTTCTGATGCTTTACCCAATTCCGCAGGACCGCATGTAACAACAACTGTAACAGCAAAACCAGGTTTAGGTGGATACGTTCCCTTCTTTTGATTTTCTTCAACATGACCCTTCATTTGCAAACGTGCCAAATGTTCTTTTTGCTCATCCGGAAGACCACGAAATTGTTCCATTGGAATTTTCACTTCTCGTCCTTGTTCATCCATAAAAACAAAAGGTGGCTCTACTTGTGGTCGTTTCACTTCTCTCGGTTTAAAATTCATTTTACTCATAGTAATATCTCCTTCATTATATAATGAGTTTACACATTTATATATCAGTCCCAATCGCCTTTTCTGAGACTCGACTTAGTTTTATACCTATCTTTTTCCTTTTTCGGGGAATCACTCCACGTTTTCGCTCTAGGATGCTCATACCCATCCTCTCCGATCCTTCGCACCCACCGCTGCCCTCTACGCGATTTTCTAGCGTTTTTCATCCAAACAACCCCCCAGCAAGATGGATTCCCAGACCAATCAAAAACCCAAACATAATCAAACCTGCCGCAACACCAAAAAATTTACCAATACGAAACATACTTTCGTTTCCAGTCGTTTCGTTAGCATCCGCACTTAAATCTAATGTTTTGAATTTATACTTTACGTTTTTCATAATACCCTATTTATAAAAAATGACCCCAAGGAGAATCGAACTCCTGTTCCCAGGATGAAAACCTGATGTCCTAGCCGCTAGACGATGGGGCCAAATTATTATCGCACTCGTTTCCCATTGCCTCTTCGTGATGTGCGTGGGGGTGCATTGCCTTTTCTTTTCTTAGAGTGTCGCGGTGAACCAATTTTAATCCTGTTAGACACTGTAGAATCGTATGATGAGTTTTTTGCCATTTGTTATCTCCTGTTGTTAATAATAAATTATAATACAGATATACACAAAGTCAATGAAAAAACCCACCTTTCGAGACTGCACATTCCGATCCGATCTTCATGACACGTTTCACTTTAAGCCAATATTTGATCGTGTTTTCTTTTCGAAACCCGTTTGGACCTCCATTCCAAATTCTTGCACGATTCTCGTCTGTGACGGAGCCTCCGACCCTCTCAGGGGTAGCATAGCGTTCCATGTACTTACGAAAAACAATAACAGCATAGTCCAAGTCCACACAATCCATCCACTCACCTTCAACACCACTATCCACCCATGCAGCATGAGAGATTTGCAGTGGACCGAGTGATGTGTGATTGTCACCCCAAATCTCACCGACTCTGCTGTTCGTCTCCACTTCCCATATTGCACTTTCCAGCGGTGTCAATTCCACAGAGAAGTTGTTGCTCAAACATATTGAATAAACCACCATCGATGTCATCAGTGCAATTATCTTCGTCAATGTGTGCATTAGTTCGTAATCCTGTGAGTCGGTCAATTGTGATAATATCTGTGATTGGAATGTGCATCCACACTTCATCACGGACGTTCCATAAATGTATAACTTTTTCTGTAGAATTATTCTCATCATCTACATTTGGCAAGTGATTTTTGACAACGTGGCAGCGATATTGTGTTCTACTGAATATGAGTCAGTATAAATCACTTCGCATATGCCTGCTGTGAGTTCGTTCATTACTTCGTTTTGGTCCATTAAGGTTCCTTTGTTTGGGGGGTTTTTTAAACGGCGCAGACGAGACTTGAACTCGCAACCCCCGGCGTGACAAGCCGGTACTCTAACCAATTGAGCCACTGCACCTATGAAACTCCCCCGGCAGGACTTGAACCTGCGACGAATCGGTTAACAGCCGATCACTCTACCAACTGAGTTACAGGGGACTGGGTTGTAAATTGGCAGAGTCGCCGTTAAGCGTCTCTGCCTTAACATCGTTCATCTTTCGTGAGAACTGTGTCAAGCACGATTGCGTTTAAAGTCAATGCTTCTCTGGATAAATTACCAGTAACCACACCTTGCAACGGACTTCTATTATAAGTCTATATTATATCATGTTTATGGTTCTGTGTAAAGCATTTTATGCGATCCTGTGGAGTCTATTTTTTACCCGCGAAAAAATTTAGAATTCATGGGGGTGGGGGTCGTTTTTATCTCCGGCATGCTAGCGTCAAAATAAATATTATCTTTTTTTTTATTATTTGCTGTCCGCCTTCAATATTATTTTTTATTTTTGCATAACGCGCATCCGTATATACCCTTGCGCCTCAAATGTCGCCACCCTACCCTAACGACAATTATGCAATCCTCACCCTCAGACAGCCATATCGGCGGCAATCATAAACCCACCCTTGCGTCCACGCTTGAACGTGATGCGCTCGCCGTAGTGTTCCGCCAAGCGGTCACGCACGGTGGGTCCACTAGCACCTGCTGATTCAGCAATGGGTGCAATCTTGTGCATCATGCCTACTGGCGCAGCGTCAAGGGTATTAAAATCAATTGAAATGTTCTTACGAGGTCGTGCCATCATTCATTCTCCATGTTGTGGCTGTTGTTATAGTAATACAATGCATTAATGCATGTACTGATTGTTTCTTCAACGATGTCAATCTCATCGTCTGTAAAGTATTCGGGTCCATACTCATTAGTCAATGCACCCACGGTGGTTAGTAAATCAAAAACGATGCCCATGTATGCAGGATGGTCTTGTTCGTGGAGTAGTACCATAATACCCTCTTGAAGCAGGTCCAGTGCAATTGAAATTTCCATGGTTGTCGAGTTCATATAAAATCTCCTTGAGAATCCATTCTTGCCAATAGAGCATATCCATCAGCAGTGAGACCATGTGAGTCTTGTAGCGGCGGATCCCATTCGGTGGCTTCTTCGCCATAGGGGTCTAGGTCATGCCACCAGTCAGACTCCACCGCGTCACCTTCCTCTTCATGTGGCACCTCGTCCAGATCGGGGTCTGACTCAGGCCACTCATCAGGGTTTTCAAGATAGTACTGCTCCTGGTCCGGGGTCCCAAGGTCATATTCAGGGTCGTTCATGCGGAAGAGGTCCAATTCGGCTTGCCAATATGCCATATTTCATTCCTTTCAGAAGGGGCATTTGTTGTCGTCAGTGACTGCGGCAGTCTCTGCATTCTCATCCGTTCCTGCACGAAGATCAGCATCGATCTTCTCGTATAGACTCAGGAACGATTCCCGCGTCTCATCGTCAAACCGAGCAAGACACAAATTGATCGCTTTCTCACGCTCTCCGAAGATCGCGTATGCGTTCACGATGTCCACCAGACGGCGAGTAGAGATGATCTCATCCACTGCACCAGCATAGAATCCTTTGCGAACCGAATCAGACCAGGAGGTCAGATGATCGGCAAATTCAGCATCGCCCAGTCCCGCCTTGGTGAGAATCTTCTTCTCAGTGGACTTCGTTGGATAGGGTTGTTCAAACGTCACGGGGAAACGATCAAGCATCGCCTCATTCATAACACCAGTACCGACGAATCGTCCATCATCTGAACCCTTGCCTTTGGTATTAGCCGTGGCGAAGACGGTGAACCCGGCGGCGGGAGTGACCCACTGACCGATCTTCTTGAGGAATACACCCTTACCCTCAAGAACGGGTTGCATGCACATCAGGTTGGCGGATCCGAGGTCAATCTCGTCCAGAAGCAGCACGCCACCATTCTTCATAGCGGAAACTACAGGACCATCCACCCATACGGTATTGCCGTTGATGAGGCGGAATCCACCCAGCAGATCGTCTTCGTCTGTCTGGCGCGTGATGTTCACGCGATAACATTCTCGCTTCAGTTTCGCACAAACCTGCTCCACCATGAGGGTCTTGCCGTTACCAGAAAGACCAGTCACGAAGATCGGGTAGAACTGCTTGGAGCGGACGATCTTCTCAACGTCAGAGAAGTGTCCCCAGGCGACATATCCGTCAAAGGCGGATGGGACGAGGGTAGCACGTTCGCCACCAGTCATACCCATCGTGAATGCTGCATTGGCAGCAGGAACGGACTCTACCGCACCCTGCGGTGCCACTGCGGGCACGGTGGCGCAAGCATTGGGCGCAGGGGCGGGAGTCTCGTCCTTCGGGGAAGCGGAGGCTATCTCAGGAATGTCGTAAAGACCCCGACCCGCTTTGCGGGTTGAGTCTTGCGTAATCCATGAAGGCGGGCATGTATAAATGCCCGTTGATTCACAAGCGGCGACTAGATCGGCGCGCGTGACTGGTGAAGTGCAACCCGCTGCCGCTAGGGCGTTCACGAATTGTTGAGGTCGTTGTTTGAGTTTCATCATGTCTCCGAAGGAAGGTCCGTGTCGCGGTTCCGTCCCGCGACCTGTGTATTATAACAGAAATTTGCCCTCATGTGGGGGTTAGGATAGACAAAATCCAGAAAATAAGGGTCAAATGACGTAAATACCTGCAAATACAGCACTTGTGGAAGAAAATATAGTTTGTTCGGGTCTTGTTCGGTGCTTGTGTGCGTATAAAGACAGGAACGCGCACATGCACGCGCGAATACCATAATTATAACTCTGTGTCAATGGGTGAATGTTATAAAAATGGAAAAAAGAGTGAAATTAATGAAAAACACGGAGCAATTAACGATAAATCTATCCATGTTTCGTGATTATCCTAGTGTCCGATAACAAAATCTTCGTTATTTTCCCATTTTGTCCATCCCAACCCCCATTTTAGGGTGAATTTGTGGTATAATACACGCGATGAAACAGGGAACCCCTAACGTACGAACCGCCGCCAAGGACATCCTTGCGCGCCTCCTCGCGTCCGAAGACCTCACGGTCCAGCATGACGCATCTGCTGAGACAGCGTACTTTGACACTCAGAACCGTATTCTGTGCCTGCCCGTATGGGAAGACATGGATTCACACATGTATGACATGCTCGTCGGGCATGAAGTGTCCCACGCGCTGCATACGCCCGCCGATGGTTGGCAAGGATTCGTCGGTGACGATGCTAATTCACAATTGCGTCATATGTGCCTGAACGTCTGCGAAGATGTCCGCATTGAACGCAAAATAAAAGATAAGTTTCCCGGACTCCGCCGTGACTTTGCCAAAGCATACAAGTCGCTGCATGAGCGGGATATCTTTGAAATGAAGGGTAAGTCAGTGTCTGACCTGCCTTTGATTGACCGCATCAACCTGTACTACAAGGGTGAGATCTACGGACAGATGAATATCCCATTCACCGCTGAAGAGCGGGAGTGGTTGACTCGTCTGGATGCTGCAAATTCCTTTGAGGATATCATGGAAGTCGCATCTGACCTCTTTGACGCAACCAAAGAAGAGCAAGAGCAGCAACAGCAGCAACAGCAAGTCCAATTGGACGAAAACGGCGAAGAATCAGCGCAAGGTGTCGGTGAAGGTGAGGGCGGTTCTGACTCTGAGAAGGGTGAGACCTCCGAATCCGCATCTGGTGCTGGTGCTGGCGACGAACAAGGCGACAATGAGCAGGGCGAAGACTCTGGACAATCCGCTGATGACGATACCGACGATGGCGAGTCTGCTGATTCCCAACAAGGTGAGCAGTCCAGCGAATCTGGCGATGACCTGTCCTACGATTCCTATAATAATGACCCCTCACCTGGTTCCACTCAACGGAACTACGAGAAGGCTCAAGATTCAATGCGGGATGATAATGCGAAGGAACATTGTTACTTCAACGTCCCACATGCCAACCTTGACAACATTATCATCTCCCCTACACAAATTGCAGCAGTATGGGATGAATTTCTCAGTTCTACGCGGGGAGATCGGGACCAGTACGCTCGGTACGTCCAGTCCTGTCGGGAATTCAAGTCCAACTCCAAAGCAATTGTGAATCATATGGTTCAGCAATTCCAGCAGAAGCAAGCAGCGGACGCATCCAAGCGTTCCCATGTTGCGAAGACTGGCGTTCTTGATACCACTACGATGATCAACTATCGTTGGAGCGAAGACATCTTCCTCAAGAATGAAGTCCACTCAGACGGCAAGAATCACGGCATCGTCCTGTTCCTTGATTGGTCTGGTTCAATGAGTGGAATCCTCAAGGATACCATTGAGCAGTTGCTGATTCTTGTGGAATTCTGCCGCAAAGCAGGAATCCCCTACGAAGTATATGCATTCACTAGTTGCATGTTTAATGATGACTTCAATCACTACTGCCACAGCGAAGAAGCACTGAAAAAGCGTGAAGCATATTACGCCAATCAATTCGCCACTGACGATAATACATTGAGTCCTCACGGATTCCAATTGCTCAATTTCCTCAGTAGCAAGCAGAATGCAAAGCAGCATATTACTGCTGTTAACAACCTCTACAATTGTGGTTGCAATAACTACCGCGTTCCACCAGTCCTACATCTCGGTTCCACTCCCCTGAATGAAGCAATCGTCGCTGGTTTGGAGATCGTCCCGCAGTTCCAAAGTGAGAACGCGATTCAGATCGTAAATACCATATTCCTCACCGATGGCGATGGACATAACATCCTCGGTAACGGATACTACAATTCCTCAAATAAGTTTATCCAAGATCCTGTGACCCGTAAGACCTATGCGGTTCGTAATAGTGATACCAACGCACTCATTCAATTGCTCAAGGACCGGACTGGTGCTAGTGCGATCAGCATCCGCTTGCACGATTCCAACAATATCAAATCCCTGCGATATCGCTACTTCTCTGGTAGTGATTGGGATACTGAGAATGCACAATTTGAGAAAGCGTGCAAAGCATACAAGACTGGACATCACTTCGTTCATGAGACTGGTGCATGGGATCTGAATCTGGTAGTCAAGGGCAACCTCAAGGTTGAAACAGATCCGTTTGAGAATCTTCCCGGAGACGCGAGCAACACTCGGATTCGTAATGCATTCATCAAGGGTGGCAATCGTAAGAAGTCCAGTCGGGTGATCTCTAATCGGATCGTGGATGTGATTGCGGTAGGTTGAAAAGTGCATTTAAAGGCTGGAATCATTGGTTGCCCCTAGGCAGAGGTTGATATTCCCTGCGTGACCCTATGTGGGTGACGTTTCATCATGCAGCACCCCGACTTTGGTTGGGGTGCTGTTATAATTATTGATTATATTTAATTCTCCGGGGTTCTGGACGACCACCCGGGACCCGGGTGGCTTAGTAATAATGTAAGAATGTGCGTTTATGAGTTATAATCATAGGTTGCCCCTAGGCAGAGGTTGGGGCGTGCTGTCGTATTGGGAAAAACTCCGTTATCGGTTGCAGGCTGTACTTACCATACCCATCGACGTTCCCCCACTCTCTCCCACTTTCCCCCACAATACCCCTATTTTCCCCTACATTCCGCTATTCCACCAACACTCCACAACACACCCACATATCCATGCAAAAACCCCACTGACAATTACGCCAATGGGGTTTTATAGTATACATTTTTAGTTTATTTATGATTGATTCTATCTTGTCTTGGAGGAAGTGCATTCTTCACGCGGCTGTTGGTGGGATGGGTATCCAGTAGATTACCAACTTTTTTTGCAACCTTTTTTGCAACATCTGCTACCTTACCTTCATCAACAAAATCTCTTACAGCATCAGCAGTCTCTAACAACTCATTGAATGCTTCCATGATATCTTCATCGGACGTAGACTCATTGAGTTCGTCACCAAAGTAACCTTCAAGATATTCTAGTATAGTATACATTTTTAGTTTATTTTATACCGGAAATATATGGTCCTGCGGCTTGTGATCTATTGAAAGCAAGCATTTCTGGACTCATTGGTTTCTTTCCCATAAGTTCGTCTCGTCTGCGGGCACGATCCGGACTCAGGGGTTTTTTATTCTTCGTCTTCGGTACGGCGGAACCCCTCTTTATAGAATCACCAGTTCCTATAAATTCTTTCAAATAATCTTTAACAGCATCAGCAGTCTCTAACAATTTAGCAAATGCTTCCATGATGTCATCTTCAGAAGTAGACTCATTGAGTTCGTCACCAAAGTAACCTTCAAGATATTCCATTACCAGTTGATCACGCTCAGTATTATCAAGGTTAACTACGCTAATGATTGATTCTATAAGTTGTTGGTCGATTTTATCCATGGGATAATTTTCCTTCGTTGTTACTTTATGTATAATTATGGTTTCGTCTGTTTGTGTTCAATGTTTAGTTCAATTTCAACTTCGCGTCGTGCGTCTTCCATTGCAATCATCATTATGTTTTCGTCTATCTCGTCCACTTTACCTAGACTACACCAGTGTACCATGATGTACCCAATGATTTGTCCATCATCACCACGAACAGGAAGAAAACTAAATGCGACAACTGCATTGGAATGTAATAGGTTTTTCATGTGACACGAATTCATCTGTTCTGTAATTATGAGTTGCGGGTCATCTTTCATCATCAAGTTCATAGAGTCTACAACCAATGTGAGCAGAATATCCTTCTTTGTGTTCAACCCACTACCATCCATCTCGGATGCAATTCCTGCTTCTAGTGATTCGTGGGTGAGGGACATCTTCTTCATAGAAATGCCATCAAGGAAGTAACCAGTATTATGAAACTGGACCAACTGCGCTCTTGCACAATCGGTCTTCAATCTTAATTCAGTAAGAGTTTCATGTATTCTGGTGTGAATTTTCCAAAATTCATTATTTGGGAAGTTCTTTTTCACAAGATTCCGAGCATGCGACTTTGCAATTTTATAGCCACCCACAATACCACCACCCAAGACAGCGACGATGATTCCCGACAATTCAAACCAACTCTCTAGACTCATATGTAATTCCTGATCTTATTATATTTATTTAAAATTACTTTCTTTCATGGTATATATGCTTGAATTTTACTTGGGTCCGTGATATAGTGCAGTATACATATATCGTCTGGAGAGTGAATTGCCGAAACGTAAAGAATATCCCATCGTTGAAGTGATATGGATTGACGCTGAAGAACACGGCGATGTGGGGTGGAATGATCTGAAAACACAACTAGCACATGCAAAGAAACCATGTCCCGAAATGTACACGGTTGGTTATTGTGTTTACAGAGACGATGAGCATATCAGTATATTGAGTACAATTGGCTATAAAGAATCTAGTACTCTAGAGAAGATACCATTGGGTTTTGTTGTAAGTGTGAAAGAACTGCAATCAAAGATTGAACCACCTACTCCATAATTCTTTACCAGAAGTATCCAGACCTACCATTTGAAGAGCAAGTCTCTTTGGTTTGGTAGGTTTGTTTTTTAGTTCCATGTCACATTCCTTGAGAAGTTTGTGTCCCTTCTTACAATTGCAGGTTGGACATGCAGTGACAAGATTTGTCCATTGTGTTCCACCACCCTTTGATTGTGGATAAACGTGATCTATTGTGAGTTTCTTGGGATTCTTTGACACGAACCCACAATACTGACATGTCCAGTTGTCTCGTTTGAAGATGTTTCTTCTTGTGGGCGAGTGGTCCTCGTAAGGTAAATACACAAAACGAACAAGGACGATTGCAGCGGGTATCTTGTACTCACCGCGAACCGTCCTAATGGAATAAGTTTTATTGTAGTTATATGGTTTCGTTGCTTTCCCTGCGGAGAGCAACTTAACAGCCTTCTTCCAGTCTATGACTTTTAGGATTTCTTCGCTGGAATTGAGTAGAAGTACGTCTCTGCTCATGTGGCATTTCTCATGTATTACTATCTCTTTCTATTAGTTTCCTGATAACGACGAAAAGCAGCAGCAATTTCCCTTGTGTTTGCTGCTCCCCTGGGATTTAGTTTTAATTGCTTTTTTAATTGCTTTTTTATGACAGCATGATTAAACTTAATAGGATCATCATGCTGTCTAATTAGCCGAAGCAATGGACCTTCTGTTAAGTGTTTATATGATGTCATTATGATGTCTTTATGCCGTTTTCACTTGTTTTTGCAATCATCAATTTACGAATTCTTTCCGACTCTGATTTTCTCATACGGGGTAAGAGTTTCTTGGCAAGTTTTGATATTGCATTTTTCTTTTTATCCAATGCTTTTGAGACAGTTTGTTTTTGTCCCAAACTCATTTGTGAATATGGCGTATCACCAAACAACTTTTTAATGAGTTTATTTCGTGCTGACTTGCTAGCCTTCGCTTTAAGTTGGTCGCCAGTCTTTATTCTCATTTGCTTTCTTTTACGAGTGTTGGCTCTTCTTTTTGCAGTTCTTCTAGCAGCACGAGCCATTTTACGGCGAGTATCCATAGATATCGCTTCATTCAAAAGCATAGTTATAAGATATTCCCTAGTTTCGTTCATTCATCTGAAAAATATAAATCAAACGCTTCACAAACCAATGCAAGTTGATCGAATGCTTCTTCAATTTCTTCTTTTTGCACATCCTCATTAAGCGAATCGGCAAAATACGAGTTGAGGTACTCATCAACAACTGGTTCTAACTCTTCATCGCCAGTTTCAGCATACTCTAAAACACATGCATATACTTCCTTATATGCATTGACACACTCCACTACTGATTCATTAATGTCCTCTTCGCTTGAAGATTCGTTCAACGAATCGCCCACATATAAATCAATATGTTCAAACACGAAATCCTCAAGATTATTTATGTCGATCTCTTCTTTAGTCTCTTTAGTCTCTTTAGTCTCTTTAGTCTCCCATAGATTCTGGGGGTTCTTAGAGACTTCTTCTAATCCTTGAAGATGCATTAAAAAATCATTTTTATTCATGGTTATGGTTCCTTTGTTGCTATTATTATATATAATAGTGATTATTTGTAAAGGATATTATTATGCCGAGTTATGATTTCAAGTGTGAAAAATGTGAATATCATTTTGAGGAATTTCTGCCTATGAGCAATTCCCAATCTCCCTGCAAGAAGCCATGTCCCAAATGTAGTGAAAATGCCGTATATAAAGTATTTTCCACTTCTGCCCAAGGGGTGGACATGACCAAAACAGCAGGTTCCGATTTTAAACAATTAACTGAAGGTATGAAGCGTGGACTGCCCAAAAGATTCCATGAAAATTTGGACAGAGCGTCAAGTGGCACCTTCGGCAAAATGTCTAGTTGAGTTTATATCCAGTAGCACCACTTACATAGGTATGAATCTCTACTGGCACAATGGTCATATCATTAGCAGGAACATCAATAACCATCGATGCCGTCCCGCCCGATTGTGAATATGTGTACAATGCTACTGAGATTGCTGCTCCTGTTGTGTTTGAGAGCAAAATGCCTTTATTTGGACCCAACACAGAACCTGTTGAAACTGGAGTTGATTTCTGATAAAAATTTGACATAGTGATTTTCCTATATATTGTAGTCATTACTATTTATATCAAAGGATTATTCATGCCGACAGAATTACAAGAAATATCAAGTGCAATTAAGTCAGCAGTTCATACTGCCGCAGCAACAGGGCGAAAGTTTGCTAATAAACCAGGAACTGGAAGTATAACCAAAATGTCTCTGGATAAACTTTCTGATAAAATTTCTAATAGACTTTCTGATGTCAAGCGATCAACAAACAACGCCAGGCGAACTGCTTCTGCTATCTCGCAACGTGTCGCTAAATCTAGACCCGTGCGAAGATTTAATGTCCGTCTAAAACAAGACATAAAACGATTACGAGGAAAGAAAACTGGTTATGATGCCGCACCAACAACTCCTAAGAAAGCCTCGGCAACAACTCCTAAGAAAGCCTCGGCAACAACTCCTAAGAAAGCCTCGGCAACAACTCCTAAGAAAGCCTCGGCAACAACATCAGGAGCGGTTAAAGCAGCAAGTAAAGTAGCAAGTAAAGCAGCAAGACGCATACCGGGTTCCAACGTGGGCAAACCGGACTTGGGTGACATGACAAGAAATGCACTGAGGAAGCATGGCGGAATAGAAGGAATTAAGAACAAATTTGGCACCAAACGGGCCGCTGAGTTTCAGAGACTCATCAACGCACAGAGACGCCGGAGACGCAATCAATGACTGACATAAACCCTAATGATTATGAAGATTTTGACTTTGGTTTTACTAGCGTAGACGAAGACGAACTAAATAACTTGTTGACTGGTGATACAACAACACCAGATGAAATACTAGCAATCAAAGAAAAATTGGATATGATACTTGAAATCAATTCTACCTGCGAAGGCGCGGGAGCAGTCAAGCAACAATATGATGAACTGGTAACGGTTAAAATGGAAGAAATTGAAAAGATTGTCCTCCCACTACTGGTTAATTTGAAAAAGAATAAAGGCAAGGATTACCTTTATTGGCCTGGCGCACAAAGAGAATCGCAATGTGAACTTCAAATACAAAAATTACTCAACGTGACCAGGGGATAGTTGACATTGACAAATAATTGTATATAATGAATGTAAATAAGGTGTATAGTATGGAAAAACAAAAGCAATTTACGCATAGAGAAAAAGAATGGAATTTGGAAGAGATGTCGGCAACGACTAATACCGGAATCCGCTTATACAATTCCCCAATCGGCAATCTTCCAAGTGTCACGACTGTAACCGGATGGAAGAAGAAGGATTTCTTTGCTGAGTGGAGAAAAAACAATCCAAAAGAATCCAAGAGAGTGTGTGACCGAGGAAATGTAATTCACGACACTATAGAGCATTATCTCAACAATGAAAATGTTGATGTGGAATCTATACCGAAACTTGAGGCGGAAATGTTTACGAACGCTCTTTCTGAACTGAACAGAATAGACAACATATATGAATTGGAAACGTCTCTGTGGTCTGAACTTCTTGGTCTTGCTGGTCGTGTTGATTGTATCGCTGAGTTTGATGGTAAACTATCCGTGATAGACTTCAAGGGAAGTACCAAAAAGAAATCAAAGAAATACATTAGTAACTATTTTCTTCAAGCGACTGCATATGCTATTATGTTTCAAGAAAGAACCGGTATTGAAATTGACAATATTGTGATTCTTGTAACATGCGAGGGTGGTCCGGTTCAGGTTTTTGAAGAAGAACCCAAACGATATATAAAATTGTTACACCACACAATAAAAGAGTACCGCAATGAAAATGAAATGCCTCAGCACCTTCCTGTCTGAATCTAAAAATACACACCTAGAACATATTGAAGATTCTATCTTCATGAGTTCAGATGAAGTGAAAGATTCTATTCGTTTCCTGACTTCATTGCGAAACATGCTCGGGGGACATTCATCAAAAGGTATTGGTCTTACCGTCAAGTGGGATGGCGCACCCGCAATCATTTGTGGGAAGGATCCAGAAAATGGTAAGTTTTTTGTTGGAACAAAAAGTGTATTTAACAAAACTCCCAAAATCAATTACACCAATGCAGACATTAACAAAAATCATAGTGGTGGATTAGCAGATAAACTTAAAATTGCACTAAAGCATTTATCTAAATTAGAAATCACCGGCGTTCTTCAAGGTGATTTAATGTTCACTGAGGGCGATTTCGTCTCAAAAGAAATTGATGGTGAACAATTCATCACTTTCACCCCAAATACAATTACATATGCTGTGTCAGAAAATAGTTTATTGAGCAGCAAACTTAAGCGAGCAAAGATGGGGATTGTATTCCACACAGAATATAAAGGCAGAACCATTCAAACAATGAGAGCATCCTTCGGTCCCAAACTACGACTTAAGAAAAGCAATGATGTTTGGTATGATGATTCGTCGTTTAAGGACTTTTCTGGAGTCAATTTATCTTCATCGGATATAAATAAATTTGATGCATCGTTAACAAATGCAACATCTCTCATCAAACGTGTGGGTCGCTTCTTGGATTCCATTGAACCTAATGTCCAGTCTCTTCTTAAAATATACATCAATTCCAAAGTGCGAGTAGGCACGCTAGAGGTTTCACATAATGATTTTGTGAAATATGTCAATGGTGTGTATGAGGGAAAGATTGATAAGTTGGGAAGTGATGCAGGAAAGTCTCGAAAGAAGAAAGAATTAGATTCTATCGTCTCAACGTTGAATTCACAATCTTCGAAATATGACGATATGTTTGATTTATTTGGGGAACTTTTAGTGTTAAAAAACATTATTGTTAGTCAACTCAATAAAATCAAGGGCAAAATGAAAACTTTCGTAAAGACAGACTCTGGATATAAAATCACTGCCCCTGAAGGATTTGTAAGTATTGACCAAAAATCCGACAAAGCATTTAAGTTGGTTGACAGACTTGAATTTTCAAAAAACAACTTTACCGTTGCAAAAAATTGGGATTAAAATGCTAAATAGAGATGATGTAAACCGGAAGAACACTCGGACTTGGGTAAAAATTAACGAAGATTCAAAGAAAAAACATTATCAGAAAATATTTTTAGATAAATATGGTGGATGCTTTAAAAAAGTGAATAGAGGACTTATATGGGAAGAGGTTGTTAATAACTCCCAGACGAAGGAAAAGACGATATATCGCTTATTCTTTCCAGATGGTAAAGAAGAAGTGGTCGATAATGTCACAAAATTCTGTAGGAAAAACAACCTAAACAAATCAGCCCTCTATGCAGTTTTGAGAGGCGAACGTAAACACCATAAAGGATTCACAATCCAAAAGGAGGATTAGCCATGTTTTCAAGTATTTTAGGAACCGTATTTTACAGCATTGTACTTTTCATTGCAGGAACCGTTGTAGGCAGACCCCTCTGGACTTGGGCAACTAAATCTCTCCCGTGGAATAAATAAAACACTGATCAACCGCTACGGCTAATCAGTGTGGCAGGATAACGCGGAGGAGGTGTCCAATATCCCGTTTTTTAAAATAAAACGTCTCGAAGCGAGGCGACCCACTGTTAGTTGTGGGCGGTAAATAAGGCAGAGAGATTAATAGTCTCTCTGCTTTTTATATATAAAATGGAGGTTTGCGCATGAAAACTGCTGTATTTACATTTGGTAGATTTAATCCACCAACCATAGGTCATGTTAAATTGATTACTAAAGTAAAGAAGACTGCTCGCTCTGTGGGTGGTGATTCTTTCATATTTGCAAGTCCGTCTCATGACAGCAAAAAAAATCCATTGACGTACAATTCAAAAGTCAAACTCTTAACCAAAATAGCAAGAAAAAGTAATGTCATAAACAACGATGAAATAAGAACCCCGTTCCATGCATTAGCATACCTAAGTGCATTGAATTATGATACCATTTATATGGTTGTGGGTTCCGATAGAGTGAAAGAATTTGAACGAAATATGTCCAAGTATATTGGAAGTGGGGAATACAAGAACATTAAAAAAATTGTCGTGGTGTCTGCTGGTGAACGCGACCCCGATGCAGAAGGCGTTTCTGGTATGTCCGCGTCTAAAATGAGACAAGCAGTGGTAGATGATAATTTAAACACATTTCAATCAGGAATGCCAACAATGATTAATAAAAGAGAAGTCCAACGAGTATTTCAAGAAATAAAAAGAAACATGAATATCCGAGAATGGGTAGATATAGATGAACTCTATGCATTTATATGTGAACATGGTCATCGATTCACAGAAGATATAAACAACCTATTTGAAGCAAACGAATTGTCCGTGTATGTTGTTCGCACCAAAGAGAATGATGTTGAAATAACAAGACATATTAGTGGGGATGTTAAAAAGGTATTGGGTAGAAGTAAGGAAGGTACATCCGAGAAAGCAAAGGATGCCCCCATACTCAGTAAAGGTTCCATTAAAAGTATAATTCGACCTGCTATTCAAAAAGGTGAGTTTAGAGTTACACCCACGGCAAAAGAATTCCTTGATGATGAAATAATCAAAGCAGCAAAAACAAGTTATATTGGGAATACTAGTGAATATGAAAAGGATGTAGAGAAGAAAGACGACACTTCTTCCAAAGAAGAAAGAAAAGACACAACAAGAAGTGTTCCAACACCCGTTTCCACATCACCAATAAAACGCAAGAGTATGGATATTAAACCACAAGGTGCAAAAGTTAGTGTTAGTGAATTGTCCATAAATGATTTAACAACACAATATGGTGTGTTGAAGAAAAAGGGTGGAAATTTAGGTCTTCAGTTAGAATTCGCAACAGTATTATTGGCTCGTATCGCAACAGGACAAGATATTGAGGATCTCCGTAATGATCCTAAATTCTTTACATTCTCAGAAGAGGCACTTGAACAAGCAAAGGGATGTATAAGTCAACTCGGACCCGAATGTCTACAAAATCTAAAGCACTCCACAGAGGTAGATGTTAGAGGAATTAACGGGGGCGAACCAAAGACAGATCTTTTATGTGGCGACAATCGCTTCAGTATGAAGGCAGATGGCGGATATCAATTCTCTTCTGCTAATTATTCAACAACCGGAAAAGAATTTAGAAGAGCATTAGAAACCACAGCCCAACGAGTAAGTGAAAATCCTTCTTTAAAAAGCAACAAGTATGTTCAAGAGGGTATACTAAAAATGGTAGAGTCTCTAGAGGCTTTCCCAAAGTATCTCCTAAACCAAGAAAAAATTGATGCTAAGGTAGGGGAAAATCCTGAAATCATTGAAACCCTACAAAATACCCCAATCGAATATGACGATGGTAGAGATGCCGGTATGATGATGTTAGAGGATGGTTCAATAAATCCAGAATGTGACTTTATAAGTGCAAGAGAACATCTTGATTCTGCGTGTTCAGAATTTTTAGATAATTATAATAAGGCTCCAGACGAACAAGAAGAATTTATGCGTCTGTTTAAAGAAGAGTTAACACATGTGCAGGTAACCGGAGAAGGACTAGGCTTCGACGACGAAAGAGCAGCAGCATCGCATGTGTTAACACCAACAGGGATCTATGCAGCAACAAGAAAGTATTCTAAAGATCTGGCCGAAGTTAACACACTTCGTCTTTCTGTTAAAGAGAAAAAGTTCGGGCTTGTGAAATTTGCAAAGGGTGTGGCCAAGAAACTCAAAGGCAGAAAAGCCGTAGACGCTGGACAACGAACATCAGTACGCTCTGAAGTACGGGCGGGCGAAGGACTCAAAAGAGCAAAAGAGTTAGCAAATAGTCATAAAGTTCAGATAGAACAAATCGACCAGCAGTTCAGCAACTTGATGGAAGCAAATGGAATTGATATCTCCTCACTAGGAACTACAACAGAAGATGTTAAAAATTCTGTTAATGAAGAAGACTTTACTCACACTATGGTAGGTGTATCTAACATAGAACTAGACATGTCTTATATTCCTGGTGTGTCTATAGATGATATGACAAATAGTGCTTCTAGAAAAAATACAATCAGGATAAATGGGAAAGATATTATAATAGAAGTTGAACCAGAGGAAATTCCTTCATTGATTAATCATGAAAATTCTGTTAATGAAGAATTTAATCTCATATTTGAAGTCCAAGATAGAGCAGACGAAGAAGACACAAAGTCAGCAAAGAAAAGAGAACGATCCAACCAAAAGACACGCCGAACAAAAGAACAACATCAGAACTCTTCAGATGAAGAATTTACTTCAATAAAGAAACCAAAAGCAGAAACTGACGTAGATGCAAGATTTGAAACGGAAATTGATGACCCCTTGATGTCTAGATCTGGAGAATGGATAGGACTAGAACCAGACATGAAGTTAGACAGAGCAAAGGAAATCAAAGACGCTCTTTATGAATTGTTAGCAGATGAAGAAATGGCGGAAAAGTTAGATCCGAATGATAAGTACGTCAAAGAGTGGTATATCAAAACCCGACCATTTTACGATGCTTACATTGAGGACGAAAAAAGCGTCACCATGTATAGTACCGCGTCTGATGTGAAGGATATTATCAATAATTGGGAAAGTCTTGACAAGCAATATGATAACATCTCAAAAAAGGTAAAGAAGACTGGTGTAAAGAAATCTACTGCTCATATCCGCGACTTTGATCCGCCAGAACCTCCTGAAGAACCCGCAGCAGAAGGGGGGGAAGAGAAGCAACCGGTGGATGAATCATTCTCTAACCTGTTTGAAAAGAATGCAAAAATTGAAATGGCTCTTCCAGGATATCCATACCAAAATGATAATTGGGAAGTGGGATATCCGCCAAGACCCGTGAAGATTAAAAGAAAAACAAATGAAGACTATGGTTCCGGTTTTGATGGAACGTCTGATTACGTTAGAAAACTCATAAAAGACACACCTGGTGCAGAAGAACCTGATTTTCTCAAAAAACAAAAAAAGGGTGAGTCCAAAGAAACTAAATGCAGTAAGGGAACTGCGAATCGCGTCTAACTGACGTATATTATACATATCATAAAGGAGTATTGTATGAGAAAATTCAAAGAACTAAGAGACTTTCTTAAAGAAAGTGAATATACACCAACTACTGACACTTGGCAATCGGCATATAGTGACTATGGTGTATATCGGATTGAGAATGAAGAGCAATTGAATAAAATCAACGCATTCATTCACACTTTCACCGAAAGATCATTCATTGAACCTAGACATGCTATGTCCCAACTCAGACAAAAGTTGAATCTTGCTGGGTTGGATTTTGAAATGCCGAGCAACAACTCCATCAAAGAAGGTACGACTTCCTATAAAATCAATCGGTTCGGTGGTGAGTTTGGTACTACACCAACACACAACCTCATGAAGAATGGTTTTTACAAAGGTGATGGTATATCTCACAATAACAATGGTGTCGGTATGTCTCTACAATGCACTTATGACGTTAATGAGTCTGGTCTTTATAAAATAAAGGCAATGATTGTTCCTGATAATAAACCTAACAATGAAGAATAATTCTCTACATGCACATTTTAAATGATGATAATTTTATATTATATGCGATGAAACTTTACGACAACCCTCAATGCAAAAACATGGAGGAATTCAACGAAGACATCGACCGGATTAAGTATATAAAAAGACTCCTTTGCAAATATATAAACAAGGGTGTGTTACGAGAGAGATTAGTTTTAAATCACATAATAGTTTTAGGGAATTTATTTACGCCACTAGGATGCACAAAAATGCTTTTTTACAAACTAGACAGAGAGATGTATCCTCAACTTAAATCATTTCTTTCATATCTAAACTATCTACCAGAGGAAATTGAAGGTGTCAATCTTAAAGACGTTGAGGTTGACATCTTTATCATTAAGAAGTTAAAGGAAATATAATGGCAGGATTACTCAGCCCAATGCGAATATTTAATGGATTTGTAATCTACAAGTTTCTGAAGTATATCACAACTGATTTTGTTGATATGCCTGCGTATAAATTAGGCATCATTGATGATAAAGGTAACTTTCTCAAGAAGCAAAGAGATTTAGAAACTTCAGAAGAAAAGTTATCAAGTAACATATTTTTCCGGTTGGTTATAAATTTAAGGAAGATTTTAATGAAAGTGCCCCTAGTGAAAAGTAAATTGGGCAGAGTTGCATCTGCATTGTTCTTAGTTCGGGAAGAATTAAACAAAACAGACCCGTCTGGAAAATCTGCAAACCTAATAGAACAAGCCTTTATACAGCACTGCGAAGAAAATGACATTGACATCAAAACAGATGTTCTGAATGAATCCTTCTCTGCGACCGAAGAACCTAAAATTGGAGACTTGGTTGAAGATTATGAAGGAAATATTTGCAAAATAGAACAAAAACCGGTAGTAATTGATGACGTACTTGGTATAAATATATACGAATCAACCACCAACAACCAACGAATCATATTCACAAAACTACAGGTAGATGCTAATGGGATGCGGATGTAATAAAAACAGAAACAACCCTCCGGTGAGACAGAGGGTGATTAAAAAAACAATAAACTCCAACGTCAGACCAAAAAAGAAAGTCCCACCCCAACAAATAACTAGCAACACGAACTACAAGAACCCAACACCGAGGAAGAGAAAATGAAAACATTTGGTCAACTAATAAATGAAATAACAAACGTTGCTAACCCTGCTGCAATTACTGGATTGGGTAATGAGCCTCCAGTACATCCAGAAAAGAAAAAGGACAAGTTTGCTGGATGCAGTGTGTTTGATGTTACTCCCAACGAGTATGCCAAGTGTATGCGTGGTCGCATGAAGTTTGAACGTTGGGGGAATAAATTGAACATGGAAGACGCACACAATTCTGAAATTCGTTCTTATTCTCACAAGAATCCGGGTTCACCTGTTATTGTACGAAATCAAATGACTGGTGAAATGTCATATCTTATTCCAAAAAGAGTAGACGAAAATTCTCCCAATCCAGAAAATATTAGCAAACGATTAGATGACCTTCGTGCAAAAAACACAAGAATCGATGATGCAAAAAGAAAAGAAAAAATAGGATTCGTGACCATAGTTGGTCAGGGTACTAGCACGGTAGCAAAACGACCCCAAGATGTGTGAATGAAATGAAACTCTTCCTCTTTACATTATGTCTATTACTACCAGCATGTGAATCGGCACCAGACATTGTAGTTCGTGGTGATACATCACAAAGACTTGAGTATATTGCAGAGGATGTTCGTCAAATACCGGAACCTGACGAACTCCCCATAATTGCAGATCAAATAGATGTTGCGGCAGATGAAGTAGAAGTGCTGGAAGTAGAAAACTCACAATTCAGAGATGCAGAACGCAAGGAAGCAGTCCAAAGTTTATACTGGATTGCAAGTGTAACCGCAGGTGCGGGTTTACTATTGTGTATTGGTGGTATCGCTGTTGCTATATTCATCAACCCAAAACTTGGTGCATTATTATTCCTGATGGGTGCGGTGACTGGTGGACTTGGAACCTATGCAACCCTCTACATGGAACATGTTGGTATATTTGGTGGTGTGTTTGCTGGTCTGGGCGTTCTTACTGGAATTGGTATAGTTGTGTATCAATTCAGAAAGGATCGTAAGGCGTTGGAGGAGGTCGTGTATAGCGTTGAGACAGCAAAAAATGGTGGAGAGGTGATAGACCATGGGGAATTCAAAAAGACATCAAATATGATACAATCTAGGTCCACTCAGAGAGAAGTTGCTTCTATCAGAAAAGACTTCAAGAAGTGGAGCGGAGATGATATTCACTAACTTGTAGTGTCTGGGTATAATTCGTTGTGCAAATATTTACAGATGTAGAATGAATCTACTATATCGTTGATGGGACTTACCACCGAAGCAGCACCCATTTTTTCTTTGAGATGTATTCCCGTCTCTCTAATAAAACTTTCATACATTCGTTCTTTATTAGAGTTGCCCTTACCCGATGCAAATTTCTTAATTGTGGTTGGGGGGATTATCTCAACTGGTATGCTATTTTCCCACAATTTATATTTCAACACACCTGTGTTTTCTGCAATATGAAAAACTCTACCCGTGCTGCTATATGCATATCCTTCCAGTGCAACTTGGTCTGCCCCTAGCACAACAGAACATGCCCAATCAGATATTGTACTATATCTTTCACATTCAGTATTATATTCCGAGAAAGTTTTCCCGTGTATATTTTTATCTACTGACTTAGCATATTTCTTTGTATCTGTGAGATAATAAAAATTACAATTACCATATGTAAAAATTGAACCACCATTGAACACACATATCGCTGGTCCGGTAAGGCTGTAATCTATTCCTGCAATAATCATATCACTCTTCCATATCCAAACTTGAAGCAAAAAACAACAACAAAAGAATCAACAATTCAAAGACATGTGTTTCCAATTACAACCCCCTTGCAATTAAAGTTCCTATCATGAATCCAATCAACGAAACAATCATTCCTTCAGGTGTCGCTAGTAACATCAATCGCGTTTTCCAAAACTCCTTCATGTTTATTTATACTCTCCTCTATCCAATGTTTAAACATACTAACTCTTGTTGCAGAACATTCTACTATTTCTCCATCCAACATCATATAATTAGAGATGATTCCAATGAGCAATCTCTGTCCACGCCAATCCGTAAATACTGCTCCACCTGAATCGCCGTGCCATATTGTTGCTTTCCTTGGAAGAAATTTAATCTCACCAATATCTTCTAGTACGATACCATAGTACTTAAAGGTTCCGGGTTTGCTATATTTTTTGAAAGAAAAAGAAAAACCAACCGTGGTTATGTCTACAAACCTACAGATGAACTGACCGTCGTGTAGGGTTGCTGGTTCAACTCCATACACATCATGTTCTAAAAACAGAAGTCCAATGTCATGGGGAACACGCATAAACAGATCATAGTTGGGGTGGATCAGTGTCTCTGATATGCATATTATCTGATTCCCGAAGGAAACGTGAGATAATTCTATATCGTCTATACAGTGTCCAGCCGTTAGCACTACATTAGGTGCGATGAGGACACCGCTACCAATGACATTCCCCATGACACCAGACAATGAACACACTGTTGGGTATGGATCAAAATCATACCAATGTACAGTTTCAAAACCATCCAGAAAATCTGTTTTGGTTTCTTCTGCTTTTGTTTCTTGTATTTTTTGTTGCGGAACTGGTGTCTGAGTTATACACCCTACTAACCATAATGTAGTTGCTAAGAAATATGCACTTTTTGAACTAAGCATTCCATAAGTTATTTATAAACGAAATGACGTTTTTTATTATTTTGTTGATAAAAAAAAACAACCTTACGGAAAATCCGTAAGGTTGCTGAAGTGTCGGGAATATTCCCGAATCAGAACTGAATTTGAAGTTGGGTGCGAAGGAGATACTCTCCACTAGCAGTGGTTGTATTCCAACCAGTATCACCCAAGTTCCAGCCTGCATCAATAGAATTGAGTGCATAACCAAGATCGGTTGTCCACTTGATATTCTTATTGACGTAGTAGTTCACACCGAAGGTAGCGACACTGAGGTCTTCAGTGCTACCATCAAGTGAACCACGTTCATACTGGACAAATGGTTCCCACTTATCCATTGTGTATGCAGCATTCCAAACCGTGCCCCAATTGTCACCGACATCACCGCTTGTTGCAGTGTATGAACCAGTGAGTTTGAGTGCATTCCAATTGATGACAGCATCGGCAGTCCAAGTGTTGTAACTGGTCGTATTAAGATTATTATGCGATCCAGCAAAACCCAAGTCAATCCAATCGGCAGCATCCCAGTCAACACGACCGGTCAATGCGTAACCATTTTGAACCCCAGCACCATTGGCACTGTTGAACCCATCAGTGTATGCACCAGTGACTTTGAAACCACTGCCGAAGTCATGTCCATACTGGATACCTTGACTACGACCCTGACCAAACTCATGTGCAACGATTGAACGCTCTGCTGCGAGAGTGTCAACCTGTGCAGTCAGAACTTCCCGCATGAACGGGGACTTGAACTGACCAAATCGGAATCCATTCCAATCGGCGTATGCATCTTTAAGATCAAATGCACCACCATCGTTCCACTGACCACTTACCCTGTATGACCAATCATAGATGTCACCTTCAAGGATAAGACGGGCGCGAGGAACACTAAAGCCGTGAGTCTCATCAACACCAGTCATCTTGGTGTCATTGTAAGACCAACGGAATTGTGCAAAACCATGAACATTGACCGTAACAGGATTCTTTTCCGCCTGTCCTTGCATCATTGTTCTATAATCAGCATCAGCGAGAACATCTTTGACCAGCACCTTCATGGCTTCTGCTCGTTGAATGTCCATTTTGCTGGGTGCTACCAGTGAAGCAATCTTGGCTTCTGCTGCATCAATTCTAGTTTGCAATTCGTCGTATGACTCATCTGCTACCACTGCGGTAGTAAGGACTGCTGCACCAGCAATTGCTAATGCGGCAATGAGCCATTTGTTACATTTTAGTGAATGTACTTTCATGAGATTATCTCCTCAAAAGAGGTTCACTGTCCAACTGCATTAGTAGCAGCATTCCAAAGATCATGAATTGCAGTGCCGAACCACATAACACCACTCCATGAAAACGGAACAAGTGCCAATGTGATTAACATACTACGATTGATGCCGACCTTACCCAATGTGCGGGTAATGCAATCATCTCCACCAGAACAACACTTATCTGAATTAGCCATTTTGATTCTCCTATTTAGAAATATACCCTGGCTAGAGGGCTGGGAGCGAAATGCTCCTCTAAACAAAAATGGGCACTATTGCCCATTAATTTTTTTGATTGTGTCTCTTATATAGACACTCTAAACTCTACAAACCTATACAAGTCCCCCATTGTAGTGACTAAAAAAGGGGTGTCAAATAAAAAATTGAAGTTTTTTATCGGATCGGACATGCTCCAGAAGAACACTCCACACCCTCTAAAACCTCACCAGTTGCTACAACTTCGATGTCTTTGAGTCGTGCAACACGCTTCTCATACTCTTCTTGAGAGATTTCTTCATATGGTGCTTGTTCAAACCCATGATCTGAATGGAGCAAGAAACTTACCGTTTTCAGTGAATTCTCATAATTATTTTTCATCCATTCCTTGATTTCATCCAACTCTTCAAGGCGATAATAGACCGTGACAGATACTGAATTATCTGACCATTTGGTCTGCATTTCCTTTACCAATTCCAACTGCTTGATTGCTGTCATGTCTTCTGCAAGAATGGTATCGCCATTGATGTGACAAGGGAACTCCACCACAATGGTGCCGTGATCCTCTGTCCCGTCAAATCGCTTCACATACTCCACAGGATACCCTGCATCTCTACATGTGTCCACTAATGCGTCATCAGAGGACATTCTTACCCTACGAATAAAGTAATTCGCATATGCGGGATGAACCCCCGGTGTGCTTCCAGAAAGCAAGGAGAGCGTGCCTGAGGGCTTTATTGTCGTTAATCTGACAGAAGTGGGGTATCCCTTCCTCTCAGACCATTTCTCGTCAAAATCCTTCAGATGAGCATAGCATTCGTCCAACCAGTGCAATTTATCCAGTGACTGACAGACTCCTGTGATGCCTACACCAATACGCATATTCCTATGCACAACTTCATTAGTCTTTTCGTGGATGAATGGTAATGCACAAATCGCCTTTTGTGTCTTATAGAGAAGTTTTGCACAATCTTTGAGTTCTGCTTTGGATTCAATGTTGTTCAGGTATATCTCAGAAAGGTTGCAGCATTCGTGGGACTCCAATAGGATCTCTGCACATGGATTTATAATTTCACATTTATCCTTGCTCTTTTCTCCTAATCTACCAAACTTCTGAGCAAGTGGGAGATTGAAGAAACCATAAGGTTCTCCAGAACCATCATAACCCTTCCAGACTGCATCACTGATATGCTCATAGGAATCTGCATAGATTGTATTGTTGGACATTGAACGCCAATTCGGAACATTGCCCAAATCCCACCGTTTGGCTCTTAAAAATAAATAATCATCTGGATCACCGACTGCAATTTCAGCAGACCGACGAACATTACCTGCAACAACGACAGACCCAATAATGTTACCGATATCAAGAACGTCAATGGAACGAAGTTTCTTTCCTTCGCGTGCAGTAATTACTGCACCAATCTTCTCCACACCCTCAATAAGAATGGCAGGACCAGATGCCTTACCACCAAAACCCTGAATATGTTCACCACTTGAACGAACCAATATCGTGGAGTAGGTGAATGATTTCCCTGTGAAGAAGTATGACTTGAGAATCTTCTTGACTAACTTTACCCAACCTTCGCGGGAGTCGGGAACGATGAAATCTGCATCATTGGTTTTTTCATGAGTGATGACAACTCCCTCTTTGACCTTGGGGAGTTCATGGACATCTTCTCTGCGAATAGAAAAACCAACACCACCGCCGAGCATCAAGTTCTCAAAGATGAAACAGAAGTCATCAATGTCACGAATACAAACACCCCAACAATTTAGAAGAGAATTTCCACCAAATCTATCAACCGTAGAAGTACCAAGTTGCCAAAGCATCCTACCTGCAAAGTTACATTTGAGATTGAACACATAATCATATAATTTTTGTGCTTCTGATTTGGTATAGTCTGCACCAATCTTCTGTGCGCCATTGATACAACGAGCGATGGTTTCCCACCACTCTTCGTTCGTCCCGTCTTCTTTGATGCGGGAGTAGGTTCTCTTGTAGACGATTTCACCAAGACCATTGTACCCCCATTTTGGCTTCTTGGTTTTATATAGCGAAAGGAATTCTTCGGGCAGGATATCACTCACATATGTCATAATCAATATTTTCCTTCCATAGAGGGTCTACATCATAGCAACAGATATATCTATGTCAACTAATAATTTCCACCGTCTAGACCAGAAATTTCAATGTCTACATTTTTACCTCTTCTGGTTATTGTAACCCCGTCGCCTATAAAGTTCATATCATTAACAGAACTTATAACCATATTTCCCTCATCACGGATTGCAACAGCACCACCGGCTGCTGCTAACCAATCAGTAACTGCGGTATAGTCTGGTCCTTTTTGAAGACCTCCTATGTTTTTTGTGATAGACGATAGAAATTTCTCTAAGGACTTGGTGTCAAAAGTTATGGTTTTCGTTTTTTCATCCAACACTAAAGGATATTTCACACTCTCGGCAATAGTTGGGGGTGATATACCAGGTGTTCCTGGTTCTCCCTTATCTCCCTTATCTCCCTCAATTCCCTGTTTACCTGCAATACCCTGTTTGCCTTGTGTTCCCCTTTTACCTTGCAACCCTCGTTCGCCTTGTAAACCTTGTTCACCTTGCTCTCCATGTAAACCCTGTTCGCCTTGCAAACCTTTCTCGCCTGATCGACCATCCTTTCCCGCTTTTCCGTCTTTTCCAGGGATTCCTTGTGGTCCTTGTTCGCCTTGTAAACCTTGTTCACCCTGCAAACCTTGTTCGCCTTGTTCACCCTGCAAACCTTGTTCGCCTTGTTCACCCTGTAAACCAGTTTCGCCTTGTAAACCTTGTTCGCCTTGTAAACCTTGTTCACCCTGCGCTCCCTGTAGTCCATCCTCACCATCTCTTCCGGGTTTACCATCCTTCCCATCTACACCAGAAGGACCGATAGAACCACGAATTCCAGAAGAACCAGGCGGTCCCGGTATACCCGGCAACCCATCCATACCTCGTTCTGTTGTGACCCGCTCTATTATTTTACTGGTAGGTTTTTCGTGGGGGACATCGGACTTGATATCCTCAACAATTGGTTTATTATAATAATCTTTGAAATTCTTTATTCTCATATGACTATTTATCTAATTAACTCTTTCCAACTTACAGGAAAGAGGGGTTGTATAATATCCGATATAGCCTTAGCGTATTCCTGCACTTCCCATTGAGCATGGGAATCAATCCGCAACTTATAAACTCTTGCGAATGCTGCAAGAGATCCTGTCCAATACCATTCAGTATACATCCCCTGCGGAAGAACGAATCGTGCTTGCTCTGGTGCAACTCCACGCTTCAGGAGTGAATTGTATGCCTTGAGTGCGTGGTCCATAACCCTTCCGTATTGAATTGTTGCTATCTGTGCGGATGGTTGTTCCATGAAATCTTCCGAACCTTGCTTTGCACCATTAGTGGGTTTCGTTCGCCATTGTGGGTCATAGAACTCTGGTTCAGTAGAGACATATCTGCGACTCACTTCATTCTCTACAAGTCCTTGCTTACTTTTGTAAAGTTGTGTGCGGATACTAATAGGTGCTTTTACCCTCAGTGTAATCTGTGGGTGAGCAAACGGAGTCCAGTGGTTATGGGTTGCAAGATACTTGATGAGTTTCTCGTCCTTCTCATCAAACTCTTCTTTGTGTTGGTTGAAGGATACGCGGGCAGCATTTGCAACGGTCATGTCACTGCCCATTGAATCAACCAACTCAACGTGTCCATGATCTAATACTTTCATGTCGCTCTCTTGCTTTTGTCTGGTTTGAAGTCCTCACCACCATTCAAATCACGATACGACTCAGTAATAATTCCCCAGTCTTCTCTACTGATATGTTTTGGATGTCCCCACAACCATCCATACTGCAACACTGCTCCCAGTGCTTCTTTCAATCTTTTTTCATTCATACTTTTCTCCAATCACGAAACCTCAGTGTTGCTGTTAAACCACTGAATGTATTCTCATCAATCATCTTCTGAATCTTACGAGTTGACATCCGATATGCAAGGTCATTGATGTCTTTCTCTTTGATGTTGTCGGGCCAAATGAAAACGTCTCGTCCCATCTCAATCAACTTCTCAATGTATGCGCACACTTGGCGATTTCTATTTTCGTTATCCATCACCCAAGTCATCTCTGAATCTGCGAACCGAGCAGGGATGTTTCTCAATGCACCAGCACCTACTATTGCTACACCATTCTGTAGGAACATAGAATCAATTGGTCCCTCTACAACATACACTCTCTTCTTAGGATTTGTTCGCCACATTCCATACCATAACCTGTCTATAGACTTGTCGCCTTTCACCGTGATGTACTTTAGTGTCGTTCTTGCGTTCGCTTCGTCACGCATGTTCAATGCACGACCCTGTGCGCCCACGACATCTCCTTCTTTGTTGAAGAATGGAATCACCAGTCGTTGTTCTGCTCCAACCGAAAGGCATGTAGGATCTAATTCGTTCATAAACGACCCAAAGTCAGCAGTGAAGTAGAGATACTTCCAGAACTGCTTCGGGATAATTCTCATGTTCGCAAACTGAACGGCGGGATGAGACTCAGGAAGAATAGTGAGACACTCCAGACCATCAAGGATTTTATCTTTCTTTTTGAACTTTGGCTTTGAATCTTTGAATCTAAACAAATCTTCTTCCTTTGGCTTGGTATAATTGGCATACCCACCATCACCGGAAGTATATCTCTCCATAGAGTATTCTTTCATGAGGGTGGGGTCAATTTCTTTCAAAAAGTTATATAGCGTCGTTCCATAACCACAATTGTGACATTTATAATAATATCCACCTTTTTTTTCGTAGAAGTATCCACGAGCCTTTGTCTTCTTCTTCTTTGAATCGCCGCATATAGGACAACGACAATTTGCTAAATTTTGCTTCTTCCATGAAAACATTTCTAACTTAGAAGATACAAGATTTATAAATTTCTTGTCTATAAAAACAGACATCAAATTTTCCAATCAGTAAATTTATCAGAAGATGTAGTATCAAATTTCTCGTCAAATCCCTTACCATCAAAACCGCTACCCATTACTAACTTTTCTTTTTGATTTGAGTTGACCAATCCGTTCTGTTCTTTCTTGATAGTATCGCTGAACTTCATCTTTGCTCTATTAACATCAAGAATAAACTTTCTGTTGGTAAACGTATCGTTATACCTATTTTTCAATTGCTTCACAAGCAATTGACCCTTCTCTTCTAATTCCTCTGTGGATATTAGAGCAATCATAAAGTCACAAGTAGCAGGCAAACCAAAGGATTCTGATGTATCTTCCATACCAAAATCACTGCTAGAAAATCCAGTTCTGTTTACTTGAGTAGCAGACCATATGGGTACATTCTTTTCCACAGCAAGACCCCTCAATTCTTCTGCAATAGATTTAACCAGTTGATATGTGTTTATATTTGCTCCTCCTTTAATTCGGGAAGACGCACATATATTAAGATAATCAATGAATATTATATCTGGACAGAACTTCTTCTTCATTTGAAGTTCCTCTATCAATGCTCTAAAGTGATTGGAATTGGCAGATGCTGTAGGATATTCTTTAATTATCAACTTTCCTGTCATTGATGATGAAATTTTATTCATGCGTTTATCGTAAACATTTTTTGGCAAGTCTTTCAGATTGTCCATCGTGATGTCCATCAAATTTGCATCAATTCTTTCTGCAATCCTTTCCTCTGCCATCTCACAGGTAATGTATAACACATTTAAATTTTGGGTCATACAATTTGCTGCATGGTGACAAAGGAACGCAGACTTGCCTACCCCCGTTCCTGCCATCACAATATTCAAAGTTTTAGAAGGTGTGCCTCCGGCAGTAATGTCGTTTAAAAATTCCAAATCAAACGGAACTCTCTTTTCCTTCTTGTGATAGAAATCATACCGCTCATCTGCATCTTCAATATAATCATGACCAATATGTGTGTCAAATGAAACAGCAAGAGCATCGGAAAGAATGTGTGGAATCGCATTCTCTGTCTTCACATCAGACTTTCCATCTATAATATGGATGGATTCCATGATTGCATTATATACCGCTTTATCTTTACAAAACTTCTCTGTTTCATTCAACAACCAATCTCTATTGACCTTTTCAGATACCGACAAAGATTCAACCAGAGTTCCAACACCTTCCCATTCACTTTCACTCATCTCCATATCGTTAAACGAAATGGTCACTGCCTCTTTTGTTGGAAGTGTTTTATAATCTATTACAAAATTTTTAATAGATTCAAACACCAATCGTTCAATTCTATTATGAAAATATTCAGATTTCAAAAAAGGAACACTCTTCCGAGCAAATTCCTCATTGAACATCAGATTGTCTAAAATGATATTCTCTATAGTTTTCATTTTTCTCTCTGAGACTGAATGTCCTCTTTGAGTTCTTTGATTCTTTCTCGGATTTCTTCATCCGTCCCTGCGATGTCATACTCATCTAAATCAATATCTTTGATGAGTGGACCCAAATAATTTTCAACGACATCAAGTGCAAGAACACCAAAGAAATTATAAAATTCATCATCTTCTTTAATGTCGTTCGGGTTCTCTAATATATCATACACAAATTGTATATTACCCTCTTCGCTATCTTCATTCAAAGGAAACATAACAACATCACCATAACGGATTACAATATCTTTATATTTACCTTCTGTGATTTTAAGTTCAATAAAACCTTCTTCGTTGTCAATAAATTCCACAAATTTTTCAATTTCATATTGTTTGTTCATTTTTATGTTCCTCCCTTTTGTGTTCATTCAATTCTTCTTGTGCCTTTTCCATAACAACATCACGAACTTCTTCTAATTTTTCCATCCATGTGTCATCCCACGGACCTTCGCCTGCTTTTTCTGCAATATTATAAAGTTCTTCATCAAGACCATCATCTTCCACATGATCAATGTCATTGTCTCTCCAAAGAACTCTATAACCAGTAAACAAAGGCATCTCGTCCTCATATATCATATGAACCTCAACATCTTCATCAAATTTTTTGAGCATTTCGTGAATTTTGTCTTGAACACCCTCACATGCACTCCAAGCAGAAGTCAAAACAAGATAGTCTTCATCTAATGCATCATCTACTCTCACCCACTTGGCTCCCATGTTTTTAATAGACCAATCTCTTGTGGGTTCAGGTTCGCCAAACAAAACCGCTTCAACACCAACACCACTCTTTTTGTCGTGCTTATTGATGGCGTTTATCAATCTTGTAAATTCCATCTGGACTGGTTCGTTTCCTTCAATTGTAATATAATTGTTAATATCATTCGCCATCTTCATTCTCCTGTTCTGGTTCTTCTACGTTACCATATTTGAACTCTTTTGCAACTGCCTCTTCCAATCTTTCCATCACATCCTCAGTGAAATACTTCTCTGGGCTGCCATTGATTGACTTTTCAAATGCAGTCTTGCCATCAGGAAGTTCAATCCGCGTTGACACCTTCTTGAAGATACCATACTTCACCGCAATAGGCACAAGACCATAATACGGATTCAATCCAGTATCATAATTCAACTGCACCTCTACCTCTTTGTTCTCTTTAGTCAGTCGTCCCTTGTAGAGTTTACACTTGATAATGTTCCCGATGATGTCAGTACCTTCTTTGTCCTTCTTTTTAGAAAGATAGACAATGGTAGACGCTGCATACTTGAGTCCGCTGCCTCCACCCATCTCCTTCATTGGAACATAAGCACCAACGACCTGATATGTGTGGTTAGTCATTACCAACGGAATTCCTGCTCGCCCCAACTTCAATGTTAGAACACGGAACGTCGCTTTGATTACCTGCGCTCTTGTCATGTCGCGTGTAGTCTTACCTTCACTTGTGTCGTTCATTTCCTTTTCGGTTGACAACATACCAAGCGAATCAAGAACAACCAAAACTGGCTTCTTATCCTTGCTCTCAATGTATTTGTCAACGATGGAGATTGCCTGATATCGGAAAGTCTCTACCGTTGCAACAGGGAACATAGCGAATCGGTTTGCATCCATACCACGTTCAGTGATCATGTCGGAAGTGATTGCTTGCTCTGTGTCAAAGTATAGAATGACTCCATCTGGATTATCATCCAAAAACTTCTTACACATTCCAAGTGCAAAATATGTTTTGCCTGTTGCTGACTCACCCGCAAGTGCGATGATTTTATTATTGGGAATCCCACCATATAGTGAGCCAGACAACAGGGCATTGAATGCATATGAACCAGTATCAACGAAACCAGTGATGTCCGAACCATCTACTCCGTCCGACACAACACCAGCGTATTCGTTACCCGAACTCTTGATGATGTCTTTTAGGAAGTCAGTCATTCTTCTCACTCTTATTCTTTCGTAGTTTGGTTCGTCGGCGTGGCTTTGGGTCAATCACCTTTTCTTCAAACCAAGGGAACCACATTTGATTACCCTCTGTTATAAACGAAAATGTCATTTGCTCAATGTGCTTATCAATAGGTGTATCTTCAATCATGATAGTTTCTCCATTTGTTGTATAGCATACTCTAATTCTTCACATATGTCCAGTGTTTTTTGATAAACTTGCATAGGACAACCCTTGTCCCTTTGTTGTTCAATCATAAGTCTTTTCGTTGAGTCTAATTTGTCCCGCAAAACGTTCTCAATGAATACTTTTGTTTTGTGTTCCATCATCCAAAGAATCCCTCCAACGTATTTACATGTTCCCAGTTCCAACCAATCTTTTCCAAGATGTGTTTGAGTGGATGTAAGAACGCCTTTTCAAATTGCATATCATAATCAATATAATCTTCAAGTTCAAATTCCTTCGGAAGACTATTTGGGAATGCAATCACATGGTCTTGTCCTGCAACACCACCCAATGGATTCGGTTTCA
>Ga0208012_1000073_pt1 | contig 40999 bp, 62 predicted proteins | sample 15BtaG_FD_184090 | JGI IMG/M metagenome (GOLD analysis project Ga0208012, IMG submission 184090) | Marine viral communities from the Subarctic Pacific Ocean - 15B_ETSP_OMZ_AT15312_CsCl metaG (SPAdes) (version 2) | ecosystem: Environmental > Aquatic > Marine > Oceanic | place: Pacific Ocean... | reverse complement strand
GACTCGTTCGATGTATCCGGCGTCGAACGCGACAACCTCACGAACGAACTGACATAACTCCTGCGCTGACCTGTGGTTGATCGTCAGCCAACCGCCGTCCCACTTGCTTCGCTTGATCAGCTTGGCTCTTTGGCAAATGTCAAGGAAGCGTTCCAGCTCGCATTCCACGCAATCGGCGTTGCGGGAGTGTATCCCGGTTTCGCCTCGCCTTCCGGCGTGCGTGTATGCCTCGTCTACCGTCCATCTCTGTATCGTGATTGGTTCCCATAGCATGGTTCTTCCTCCAGGGTTCTGATTTCGGCGAGCGCCGCCGCCATACTCGGTGAGCAACCGCACCGTTTGTCACCAGGACCTTCGTAGTCCTTGTGACACCAGTCCCAGTCCCACTCGCGACTAGGGATTGGTTTCGGGTTGTGCGTGACTTGCCACGTTACGCAATACATTCTCATGGCCCTGGGCGACAATCCTCCGAAATAACGTGAAGCCGTGTTTGCTTTCTTGGTTCAGGGTTGAGCGACGGCGCAACAGTCCTACTGTCACGCCCGCGTTTGCTTCCTCGGACGAGGGCTTCGCATTGGCGGTCGCAGCCGATCGAGCCATTAGATGACCCCTCGCGCCTGCTCTGCGACTTCAGGCCCAACCTCTCGCGAGTCCCACAGTAGGTTGGTTTTTAAGGGGGTTCCCGAAACAGATTTCGGGAACCTCGCCGCCGCTGCCGTCTTGGGTATCCCGACCGGCTGGCGAGGCAAGTTCTAGCAGATTTTGGCCGGATTCAATGGGTGGTGCAAAATGCACCAGTCGATGCGCAGGTTTCTAGGCGGCGAGAATTTTTGAGTGGTGCATATGCGCGCATGAAACGACCAGCAGCGACATTGGCCACGGGGGAGATTGATCAAACCCCACGGCTATTTCGGCCCACCACAGACCTAGTCGCTGCTGGTCATCGTTCAACGGTCTAGATTGTAGTCGCTGTCGCGTTTGCGATCCATCATGGGCGTCTCGCTATTCGTATTCGCTTTCGTCTTCGTCCGACTCCCTTTCTTCTCGCTCGTCGATCTGCACAAGCAACTTTTTGGCGCGGCGGTAAATGTCGAGCAGCCGGGGCCAATCCTGTTCCCAGCCGCAGTCGGGGTAGTCCCTCGGCGGCGGGTAGTCCATTGCCTGATTCTCTGCCTCCTCGACAAACTCCCGCAGTATCTGGATGGCTTCATCCTCACGCACTATCACTATCCGAATGGCTTCGTCTTTCATCGGTTCTGCTCCGGTCTAGGTTCCTTGGTGAGCAACACCCCGCGCCAAACGCTGGCGACACGACCCACGTTGGATCGAGCTTGATTCGGTCAGCGATGGCGCAGGCATACTGTCCCGGTCGGTCGCCGGCAAGGTGGACGCAGGCGGTTTCGCTGGCGTTCCACTCGCCGAACCCGCACGGCGCCTGTTTGCAACAGAAACCGGAGCGGACGCACGGTCGCGCGGACGGGTACAAGGGTAGGTCGTCGATCATGCCGCCGGTTCCCCGTGTCGGACGACGTAGACGATGTTGCCGCAGTCATCGCAGGTTAGCACGTCTTTGTATTCACCGTGGTCGGGCTCGGTCGATTCGATCAGTCGCATCCCGCCCACGCAATCGGGGCAGGTGTACTGCAGCTGGGTGAAAGCCATCACTGCGGCTTCCAGGGCAGCCCGTACGAGGTCGTCTAGCTCGCCCGTGCCGTCTCGGTCGCTCAGACGCTGGACGATCGCAGGGGCGACGCCAGCGTCTGTCAGTAGGTCAAGGATCGCGTCGATCTGGGGTTGGATTTTGAGCATCATCGTTTCGCCTCCGATTTAAGGTACTTAGCTAGGCTGCGTTTCGCTGCGTTCGCTTCGGGGCTGCTGTCGTACGGTCCCATCCAGCGCACGTCGGGCAAGCCGGTGGGGAAAAGGACGTAGCCCAGTTTCCTCCCGCCGTTCACGGATCGGTGGCGGCGTCTCAGTTTGTGGATCTGGGGGGTCACGAGTCGAGTCCTCATTCTAGGGCTTGGGGGTAATCCCGTCCATTACATAAACGGCCAATCCGCGTCACGCCGTCCCTCGTTCCGCTGCGAGCGTTTCGATGTCGCTCATCAGGTAGGCTGTCCGCTGTCCGTGTCCGCCGCCTTGGACGGGCGTCACCTTGCCGGCTCGCTTCCAGCGGTTGAACGTCGCCCCGCTGACGCCTAGAATCCGTTCCGCTTCGCGGGTGGAACAGTAGAGCCGCGTGAACGTAATACTGATGACTTCCAAGCCACTTCCAGAAGTGCCGGGGAGGTCTTGAGTAATGTCAATCACGCCCTTTTCCAAGACATACTCACGCCCGTCCCTCTTTGAGTGCAGCGTGATGCCGTGGCGTTTGATCACTCGCCGCATCAGGTCGCGAGCCTCTGGGCGCCCCTCCGCGATCGCCCCGCTTAGATCGGCGTAGGCTTTCTGCGACTCTGCGATTGCCGATTCGATGCGTTCTTCCAGCTGCGCAACGGGCGTCGATGCGGCGTCTAGAGACTCTTGCAGTGCATCGATCCGCTCCCGCACGGTGAGCAATTCCGCTTCGATCCGGCCAACTGTTTCGTCGCGCAATTGGGCGTCATCAATCCTGCCGACCGCCATCAGCGTTTGGAGCAATTCAGCCTTATGGCGCTGGCTCGCTCCCAGCTGTGACCGGATCGCCTTTGGGGTAGTCTTTCGCCCCTTCGGCAAAACCCGCCGCCGCATCGATTCTCGCAGCCGGTCAATTGATGTCTCGTTGCAGAAGTACATTTCCAAGGCGTGGGACACGTACAGCAACAGCAGCGACTCGCTGATCGAATTGCCCTCACACTTGACACCCCGCCCCTTGCACGAGACGCAGCGGTATCGCTTGACAGGCACTTTCGGCGCGCGGTCTTCGTAGCCGTGCATGGGGCGCCCACATCCGCCGCACTGGACTAGCGAAGTGAACAGAAACGCGTCGACACCCTTTCGCGGGGACGTGTCGAAGTTCCGATTGGCTCGCCGGCGCTCGCGCTCAGCCTGCAGCGCCGCCCAGGTCTTGGCGTCGAATACAGCCGGGTGGTTCTGCTCCTTGATTTCCGGCTTCTCTTGCACGTTTGCAAATTTGGCCAGCGTCCGACCGCCCCAAATGAACGTGCCGGCGTAAACCGGGTCGGTCAGCTTGTCGTGGACGGCTTCCCCGCGCCAGCTGCTTTCCGGCTTCTTCATCTTGGAACCCTCACGCCGATTGTTCCACTTGAGCAGCCCTGGCGATTCGTAGCCCTTTGCGTCGAGTGCCGCAGCGATCGACTCGTCGCTGTCTCCCGCCAAGTACAACTTGCCCATCAGCCGCATCGAAGCAACCTGCCGACGATCGCCCAGCTTGTAACGCCCCTCGGCGTCCAGGTCGAGCGCGTACGGCAATGCACCCTGGACGTGCAACCCCTTCTTGGCTTTCGCCAGCTGGCCCCTATAGGCCGACTTACCCTGCTTGTCGGACTGCTCGTGAGCCTGGCCGGCGACGACGCAGAACGTGATTAGGTCGCCGAATTCGGAGAAGTCGAACGATTGCCCAGTGGCGCATTCGATCTTGCATTTGTTCACGAATAGCGGAAACGCGATCCGCTTGATGGCGTCGATCGGCTCAAAGCGAGTCAGCCTGTCAATGTGGTAGACGACGATCACGTCAACTTCGCCCGACGTAACGTCGTCCAGCAGCGAGTTCAGCCCCTCCCGCTCTTTCCATCCACTAATGGCGGGGTCGGTGTACTCCCCCTTTAATTCCCAGCCCTTGCGCTGGATCAGCAGCATGCAATCGTCGCGCTGCTGGTCGATCGACTCGGCCTGCTGGTCAGAGTCGGTCGACATCCGCCCGTAGAACTTGGCGCGTGGCGTCCGCTCAGCCTGCTGGTCTTCCTTTTTGCGGCGGGTGTAGCGTCTCCCGCCCATACCGTTAGAATTGCTCATGTGAGCGCTCCCGTGTCAGCGTTCATGAAAGAAGCCGTCGGGCTGCAACCCGGCGGCTTCGTTAGTTTAACCTTTTAGCTTGTCGATAGTCTGGATCATCTCGGCCAGACCCGCATAAACGTCCTCGAATCCCAGCTTGTCGGCTGCAATCGCCGCCGTGCGGAGGAGGAGCAAGAGCCCCTCCGGCGTTACCCGCTTGTCGCCGTTCCCGTTGGCCATTTTTAGTCCCTCTCAATCTCGGTGGTGGGGGTGTCACCGCTGGATAGGGGTGTCAGCGGTGAACAGACTACACGATTTAGATGCGAGATGCCACCCAAATCAAGCCGACCGCACTGATGGCAGCCGCTGCGAGAAACAAGAAGTACAATCGGTCTAAGATTCCGTGCATGATCAATCTCCGTGGGTGGGGGTGCGAAAGTGGTCAAGGGCGAGGCGTTCGCGGGAACGCCTCGCGGCTTGACTGCTCACGCCGTTAGCTGGCCACGTAGCACCTGCGACCGTCTACCTCGATCCAGCCATCAGCGGTGTGGCAGGACTCAGCAGCCTCGTCAGCGGTCGCCGCCCTGATCACGTCGTCCTCGTCACTCAGCAAGTCGAGCCCCTGCGTTTCCTCGATCAATCTCGCGACGGCTTCGCGGGCGTCCGTGAGTTCGGTTTGCGTCGAATCCCAGCACGCCGCTGCGAGTTCGTCGGTCAGTTCGTCCAGCGTGGCTGTGCGAATTTCGGTAAATTTCATCATCGTTTCAATCTCCCTGGGTGTGATTAGAATAGAGAAGCCTGAACGTCTCGCCCTGCGCGGTTCCGTTTCAGCCATTGCAGTTGTTGGCCGATCCCCAGCCCCTCGCCGGGAATCTCGTGCGCCATCGGTTGGCAGCGCAGGCAGCCGGCGAGCCAATCAGGCAACGCGACCCCGTGCCGCAGCCGCCAGTAGTGTAACGCGTTGCGGTAGTCCTGGCCGGCGAGCCAAATCACCCGCTCGATGCCTTCGGTGGCGCACAGGTGGCAAAGCGAGCCCTCGACGCGTCCCGCCCACGCGTCAGCCTCACGCCCTCCCCGCCCTTTGGCTAACCGCTTGTCGTACGGGCCGATTTGGGCGTCTGGCCGAAGTAAGCCGTAATGAGCCGAGAGGATGCGCCAGGTGTACCCGTGCGACTCGGCGAACCGGCGCGACGCCTGGAATAGCTGCCCGGTGTAAAGCTCCGCAGCTGGCGCGGCGGTGCAATCCTGCTTGGATTGGCTACACGCGATCAGCACGAGCGTGGGTGTGGACGTGGTCATTCTGTCGGCTCCCATCTAGTCGCCGGCCAGATTCTCCCGCCGTACAGGTCGACGAATCCGTGCGGATAGTCTTGGGAGTTCCAGCCGGCGCCCGTGTCCTCGCTGTGCCGGGTGGCTGCCAAGGCGGCGTCGTACTGACGCCATGCGGCGAGTCCCGCCGCGAACGCGAATCGGATGCGTTTCAACATGATCAATCTCCGTGGGGGTGGTGAAATGAAGCCAGCCCCGCCAGCTGACAGCGCCAGCCGGCGGAATTGCCTCACGCCGTCCTAGCTGATCGCTTGCAATTGCTCGTCGAGGTCGCCGCCGTCGATGCCTGCCGCCTCGGCGGCTGCGATGACTTGGGCGTGCGTGCGGGGAAGGCAGAACCCTTCAAGCGCCCGCCCGTCGCGCCTGGTGATGATGTCGGCCAGCATCGGCGCGTCGATGGCCGCCCATATCTCAGCCCCGGTCATCGCTCGCGCCCGGCGGACCGTCAGCAGCGCGCCGCCGTAGTATTTGCCTTCGGACAATTCGACCGCGTACGCGTACACCCCGCGCTCCCGCCCGGCGGCGTCGATGGTGTGCGTGTACGGCTCGCCGCACAGGTACGCGCCGCGAGTCATCAGCGCCGGCGGGACGCACTCCAAGCCCCACCAGTACGCCTCGCTCGTGATCGGGTAAAGTTGGAAGCGGCCTTCGCGGTAATCCTTCGCGGCTTGCGTGCATGCGTCGGACCAGTCACGCGCTCGTGAAATCGTCATGATCAATCTCCAAATGTGGTGAAGTGGTAACCGCTCGGCAGCCGGCCAAGCTCACGCCAGCCGGCTGCCGAGTGGGCGCCAGCCCTTAGAACAGCGACGCTTGGAACCGTTCGACGCCTAACACCTGGCGTGCGGTGTCCTCGCAATACGTCCAATGCTGCTCGCTGTGGGTTTCGAGGTATTCCGGCGCCGCCCCATATCGCACGCACGGCACGCCGACCACGATCACAGCCCGCCCGCAGTCGCAGGGGAAGCCGTCACGGTCCCCGCCTTTGATGTGGCCGAAGCACTTGGCCGCCGGCGTCGTCAGTCGTCGCAGGTATCGCATTAGAACAACCTCGCTTGCGGGTCCACTTCGGGCGTCCACTCTCGCCATTCCGGCTCCAGATCGTGCGCGTCCGCGCGGAGCCCCAGCCCCGGCTTGATGCGCCCGGTTTGCTCCCACTCATCCCAGGTCTTGCCGACCGCGAGCCCTTCGACCTTGCCGGTATAGTTCCGGCCAGACTGCCAGCGCTGTTCCAGCCCGCGCGTCGCGTCGCGCTCGTCGGGGTCCATCTCCGTGATTTCGCACAGCTTCGAGACGGGGCACATGAAGCAAGCCGACTTGCCCGGTTGCGGCAAGCCCTCGTCCGCGATCAGGTCCATGCACGCCTGTCGCGTCATGCCCCAATCGGCCAGCGGATACCACTGGCGATAATCCACGCAGTTGTCCACGCCGTACCGCAGCGACGCGCGGCCGGTCTTGGGGTCCGACTCGCCGAGGTCGAAGCCGATTGCCTCGACCACCTGGCCACTCGCGCCCTTACGCGTTCCGACTTCGGAGGCATCAAACCCGATGGCTTGCACAGCTTGGGCGTGGTCGTGGTCCCATAGCCAGCCCAGCGCCGTTTGGAACGCGCGCTGCGGGTCCACTTTCCACTTCTTGGAACAGTCGTGCTTGGCGCGCCCGCCGATGTGAAACGCCGGCGACGGCAGCTGTTCGTTGTTCCAGCATTCTTCGTAGTAGGATCTGTGCCCCGCCGTCGGGCAGCGGCGGCGGACGATGACAAGCGGCGGGAAGCCGACTCTCTTCAGCCACTCCTGCAGCACTCGCACATACAGATATGTGTGGAGCCGTTCGCTGCCGGTGTCCGCCCAGCTGATTACGTCTGGCCGGATGCCTCGCCGGTGCATGCCGATCAGCATCGCTAGGCTGTCGGTGCCCATGCCGCACGCGACCACCAGGCGTTGGCGCTTGTGCTTGGGCTTTGGATAGTCGCGCGGGTGAATCGAGGCTTCGAGGCTTCGCGCCCTGATGCCGGTCGGGATCATCTGCAGCCCGCCGCAGCGGACCAACCGATTGGCGCCGACGGTGTACCGCTCAAGGGGCGGCGGCGCGTAGAGGTCGCGTTTCATGATCAATCTCCGTGGGGTGGTGATGTGGTGGAGCCATCCCCGCCGGCCAGCTGGCAGCTGGCCGGCGGAAGGGTGCCACGACTAGTAGTCGCTCGGCAGCATCACGGTCATCCCGCCTTTGGCGTTGGGCATGATCCAGACCGTGCCCGCGACGGTATGCTCAAGCTCGATCGGCGGTTGTGCGCCGGACTTCTGCGCCTTCTGCGCCGCCATAATGCAATCCATTAGCAGCGGGTCCAGGCACTGCGGATACGTCCGCTGGCCCTTGGCCGCCTCGCGTTCGCACGCGCCGTGTACGCTCGCCGTGATCAGCAGCCAAGGCCAGCGCGACGGGTAGGGGTGCGCCAGCACGCCGTCCGCGATCGCCTGTTCTTCGGTGTAGCTGGAAATCACGTCGCCGAAAATGTCGTTGGTGGTCATGGTCATCAATCTCCGTGGTGGGGTTGTGGCCGGCGTCGTCGCCGACTCGGGGTGCTAATTGCAGCAGATCGTCTCACCGCCCTCGATGGCGATGAAGTGCGGGTTGCCGTCGCCTCTCACAACTCCGCAGCAGCAATCGTCCATGCCGCACAATTCGCGATTGACTCGGCGCCACTGCGACTTAGTCAGCGGCAAAGTCTGGCAGCCGTCGGAGTCCACGTCGACTTCGGCGCGAACCTCGCAAGTGGAGTTGTGAAAATCGTTTGATAGTGTTGTCGTCATCGTTTCTCTCCTGGCTGGTTGGGTTAGCTCATGCGTTTACGGTCGATCCGCAGCACGCGGCGGATGTCGCCGATCTGCGATTGGCCGACGAGGCTCACGGTGCCGCCCTTGTTGGCGGCGGCTTCGATCAGCACGCGCCCCAGCTGGTAGGGTCGCGACCAATGCGCGATGGCGTCGCGCTCGTCCTGGGTCATTTTGTCCCACAGCAACTCGGCCTCGTTGCGAATCTGCTGGGCGGCGTCCTTGGCGAGTTCGTCCATCGCGGCGGATAGGGCGTCTGGCATTCGGTCAGTCATGATCAATCTCCGTGGTGAAGGGGAAAGTGAATCCAATCGGCCAGCCCAGGACCACCACAGCCCAGGCCAGCCGATTGGCGCCACTTCGGCGCCGGCGGCTTACAGCCGCGCTAACATGTCCTCGCCCAGCGCCGGCCAGCCGTGGCTGCACGTCGCGTCGGCTTCGAGTCCTTCGCACTGGCAGGGGCCGACGCACTCAGTGCTGGCGTCCATCATGATTTGCTGCAAGTCGGCCAGCGTCGTCGTGACTTCGCGCGTCTCGCGGGTGTGCTTGTTGGTCGCCGTGTAGCTAATCGGCTCGTGCAACGCGGCGGCGTCGTCCTCTGGCGTCTCGCCCCAGGCGACGCACGCCTGGCTGTCGCGGCACGCCCTGAGCCACTGCACGACCTCACGCGGCGTCTCCCGCCCGACCGTCGCCGCGTCGCCCGTCGCCCACAGGTCGCGCGTCGCGTCGCTCACGCGGCTCCACATCATGCGAGCGGTGGCCAGCGCCGTCGCCTCGTCCTTGAAGCTGATGAACGCCATGCCCGTTGGGGCGTGCGTCACGTTGTGCCGGCAGGGCTGGCCCTCGTTGCTGTCGATGTGCGTGACGCCCAGGCAGCCGCTGACAGCCGTGTACGCGACCTCTTTGGCGCCGTCTTCCGTCTGAATCTCGATGGTCGTGGTCATGGTCAATCTCCGTGGTGAGGGGGTTTCGACTGCCGCGCGGCAGCCACTTGGCAGCCCGTTGGCAACAGGCTGGCAAGTGGGCGCCGCAGCGCCCTGGCGGTTAGAACAGCTGGCCGCCGTGCGTGTGAACCGTCAACCGCTGGGCGTCCCGCCGTTGGGACTCGATCAGCGCCTCCATGCGCCCGCACCAGTTGGCGACGCCGGCGGATTCGTACGGGCCATCCCAGCCGCACAGGCTGGGCGCGTCCTCGTCGCCGTGGAGCCCGCCGCGATCAGTCAGGTAGCCGCCGCCGTAGAATACGACCCAAGATTCTCGTTTGCAGCCGTCGCCGGGGTCGTGGTTGTGCTTGCGTCGGCACTGGCGGACGGTGTAGGAGGTCACGTCGCTCATGATCAATCTCCGTGGTGGGTGGTGGTTAGCCGCAATCGGGGACGATTGGGTCGGCACAGTCACACTCGACTAGCCCGCAATCGGGGCAACCAGGGGCGCCGGCGTCGCCGTCAATCCAGGTCTGTGCGTCGTAGTCGAAGTAAGGTCGCCCGCTCAGAATCTCATGAATCCGCTGCAGTTCGCAGCACATTTCTTGGGGGTTGCCTCGCTCGTAGAGCTTGCCAACTTTGGCGGGGTCACAGCAGTCCATCGCGGCGGCTAGTCGTTTGGCGTCCATTGTCATCAATCTCCGTGGGTGGAAGGGGTGAAGCCATCCCCGCCAGCCGGCTGACGCCGGCTGGCGGAAGGGCGCCGCGCCTACCAGTCGCTCTGATGGTCATAGTCATCAGACTCGCAGTCGTAGCACTGGAACCCGTGGCCGCGTTCGCTGACCGCGCCGCAATCACACGTCTGGCGCTCCAACCAGCCGGCGAGGACGATCCGGCCAAGCTCAGTCAGCTCGATGTGTTCGCGCTCGAATCCAACCTGCTCGACCAGTTCCAGCTTGAACAGCCGGGCGGCGTCGGGGCAGCTGACGTTGCCCAGCCACTCGCGGTGGTCTTCGTTGGCTTCGATGGACTGCAAGCGGGCGATGATTTGTTCGTTTGTCATGATCAATCTCCGTGTGATGGAAGGGGTGAATCCAGCCCCGCCGGCGTCCACATCGGACGCCGGCGGAAGGGAGCCGCCGACCCTATTTGCCGACGCAGTCCAAGCATATGTCAAAGTCGTCGGCGGTCGTATCGACGATCCCCATGTTGCAACCGCAACGGTTGCAACGTGTCGGCTCATGCTCGCAGCACTCAGCTGGCCGGCTGGCCCGCGCGATGTCGCGCTGCTGCTGGTCGCGGTCCTCGTCGAGCCGATCCCGCAACCACGCGTCGAGCATCTCGACGCTCTCGGCGATGCGGTCGAGGTCGTAGAATGCATCCTCCCATTCCTCGGCAACGATTAGCTTGGCGATGTCGCCAAGCTCGCGTTGTAGGCCGACCACGAGTCGTGCCTTGGTGCGGCGTGCAAGGATGCTGCTGTTCTGCGCCATCAACTCGCGTTGCTTGCGTGTGATTTCGTTTGTCATGATCAATCTCCGTGTGATGGAAGGATGGAACGGCTGACCGGGAGTCGGCAGCCACTGGGCCGGCGGTCGATGGGCGCCGGCCAAGTGGGCGCCGACGAGGCGCCCTGGCGTTAGAATAGCCGGCGTTGCTTCTCGCGTCGCCCTGGCACCCGGTCCCACAGCGGCAGCCCAGGCAAGTCGGGCTGATAGGCGGGCCGAACGGGCGCCGGCTTCGGGGCTGGCGTCGGGGCTGGCGTCGGCGTGGCGCGTCGGACTCGGAACAGCGACTTGACGCGACGCGTGCCGCCCTTGCTGTGGTCTTCCACTTTGCCTTCGACGATCGCCAGGACGTGCCGCGCGGTGTACGCCCAGTAGGCGCCAGGCACTGACTGCATTTCGCGTTCGAGCGTTTTGACGGTCTTGGCGGTGTACGGCGCCCGGACCAATTCAAACCCCAGATCAGCCAAGGCGCGGTGTTGGGTCATGGCGCCGCAGCCCCGACCCTTCTTGCGCCCATGCTTAGCCAAGGCGGCGTGAGCCACATCGTAGCTCGCGCCGGTGGCGATGGCGAGCGCCTTGACGGTGCAATCGTTCCGCTCGCCCCTGGCCGTTGATGCGGCGTCGGCGACGTTGTACGTCATCACTTGCGATGAGAATGACACGAGCAATCTCCTGTGGTGGTGGTGGTGGTATTGGCTGCGTCGGCAACCACTCGGCAACCCCTTGCCAAGGGGCGGCCAAGTGGGCGCCGACTGGGCGCCCTTGACTAGTCTTCGAGCAGGTAGCCGGCTTCGACCTCTTGGAAGGCGCCGCGTAGGTTGGAGCCGCTATCCTTAAGTAGTCGTTCGGCCTTCTTGACGGCGGGAGCGTATTCCAGATCGCACAACCCCTCGGCGGTCGCGATGTCCACCACGCGACGGGCGAATAGTGGCCGCAACCCCTGGGAAGTGAGCGCCAGAACCGCACAGCGGCTCATCAGCGGGTTGGCGTCAATCTCATCGCCAAACAGGTCGGCTTGCCCTTCGTTGGTGGTCGTGAAGATCAGAACGCAGTGGGGTGGCATACGTTCGATCCAGGTCAACAGCTGGCGGATGCACGACGAGGTCAAGCCATGCGCCTCGTTGACGATGAACGCCCAGCAACCGCCCGTGATCGGTCGCGTCTGGCAGCGCTTTTCACTGTCCGCCAGCCGTTTGGCGGTCAACCGTTCTGCGTCGAACTCTTCAACCGACAATTGGTCGCCGGCCATCTCGGCTGCGATCAGACGTGCAATCGTGGTTTTGCCCGTCCCGCTCTTGCCCGAAATCCAGAACGCCCTCCCGCCCAGTCCGCGCCGACGCAGCGCGGTGAGTCTCTTGAGCGCCTTCGACTGGCCGACGACATCATCGTAGGTGTGGGGGCGGTATTGCTCGTGCAAGGGCTGTTGGACGGCGGTGGCTGCGGTGGCTGCGGTGGCTGCTTGTGACATCCGATCATCTCCGTGTGGTGTGAATCAAAACTAGTAACCTCATCGACGATCCTAGCGTCTCCATTGAGCCCAACAACCCGGCGACCGGTTGGCGAACGGTTGGCGAACGGTTGGCGGGCCATTTGAGCCCCTGGAATGCTGGGCTCGGCGACGTTTCATTATTTTGGGAATAATTTGAGAATACCTCGAATAGTTCTGACACCCCCCCCATTCGAGGAATTCTCGACGAACGCCAAAATCGGCTGCGCAGCGTCTGGATGGCGGGTGCTTGGCGGGTGCTTGGCGGGTGCTTGGCGGGTGCTTGGCGGGGACTCGACGGGCCACCCAACCGGGGCGACGCGAGAGCAGCTGACGAACGATCACAGCCGGAGTCGGCAGACAGGACGACGGCAGCCAGCCGGACATCGCAGCGCCGAGTGGGCGCCGACTGCCCGGCAACCGGGGGCCAGGGCGACCAGATCGGCGGCGGGTGGCGATGCAACGGGGAATGGATCACGCGCGTGGCGGGGAAAATCGGGACCGTCGGGCAGCGCCTAACCCGTTGCAGTCAAACGACTTACGGCGACCGAACCCAGGGGGCGGTGCCCACGCGCGGGCGTGCGTTTATTGTATTATCAACCCTGGAGATTTTTCCCCCGTTTCTGTCATCCACCCTTCGCCTGTCTATTCACCTCGCACGATTTGGCGGGTAGGGAGAGGCGGAACGCTAACCCTCGCCAGTGAGGCCGCTAGGGGGCTTCAGCGGGACATCCCTTCGAGTCCGTTTTTCCGGCTCAAGCGGAGATACGGTGCGGTTCGCGCTACGATCGTTTGTGTCAGCGCATAACGGGTCCCCATACCATTTTGGGGGCGTGGGACACTCGGAGGTCCACCACGTTGAAGCGTCTTGCGTGTTTCGGTTTTTGGCCGATCCTGACGACTTCGACTGTCTTCGATGGTTGTGTAGCGGGTCGTTTCAGACCCTTCCATGACGGCGACAGCTGCCGGTTTCGCCTTCCTACTCGGGCGAGTATTTGGGCTGCGTTTCGCTTGGTTTCCCCGGTGCGTTGGCAACCAGAGGAGCGTCGGTAGAGTAGGTACGCCTGGTTGTAGTGATTTTGGCCGGGGCGTCAATCAAAACCTTTTGTCGCTGATTGCATTGCGGTATTCGCCGCAAAAGTCTTCCACGTCGGCTGCCGTCAGCCTCAAGGACCTCGCGAATCTTCGCGCCGCGATCAACCCACTGGCGGACGAACTCGTGTTTATTGCGAGTTGATTTCAGCATTTAGAGTCGCCCAGTCACGAAAAAACCGCTGATGTATTGGGGGGACACTACATCAGCGGCTGGAGGCCATGTTGAGTAACATGGGGAGCCTGGATTGTACGACAAATGCGACGTAGGTCAAAATTGACCCATTTTTGACCCAAATGGTGGAAGCGTGGCCTACTGAAACCCAAATGGCGGCAAAGAAAACGAACCGCCAACCGCTTCCATGATCCGAACGGCGCCGGGCGGCCAACGTGGGCTGGACCTGACCCCGACGCCGCCCAGTCATACGGCGCATAAAAGCGACCGGCTCGCCTGGGGCAGGTAGACGGCCCGGTCAGTGTGTTGGACTGGGTCCAACGGGAGCCAATATAGCGGTAACTCCGCGCCTGAAAAGGGGTTCGATCGTTCGGCGAACAGTTACCGAACGATCGAACTTCCCCCCCCGGTGGTAGTTGGTCATCGGCAAACGCCGGCGGCACAGGCTCGGGCTCGACGCGAGCCAAACAGCCGGATTCGTCGGACGCGTCGAGCGCCTTTCTGGACGGCGCCTTTCTGCGACGCCTTCTGGGCTGCGACGGGGGCGGACTTCTGGGCCGCTACCTTCTGGGCTGACTTCTGGACTGGGACCAGTCGGCCAGCAAAGGCAGGGGTGGCGAATAGTAGGGCGATCAGGATTACGGCGGTTCGCATTCTCTTGCTCCGTGGAATTCTCGTGGACTGAAAAACACCCCGCCGAGGGATCACTACTCGGCGAGGCATTGAGTGTTGCGGATGACGCCCGCCCGCGCTGAGCCGCCAAGGAGCAGCTTGCGTATTTTATGCGCCGGTCATCCGCCCAGCGTACGGATTCTGCCGCTACCGTCAAGCGTCATCGCAGTTATGGCGCGGGCTGAATGCCGCGTTCAAGGACGCCAGCGACCATCTCGGCTTTCTTAGACGGGGGCGGTGTTTTCCGGTTGGCGATCATGGGCGAGTTTCCTAGAATGGCGGGCGAGGTTTCAGGAAAGTGACAGGCAAATGTCCAATGCTCCTGATGCGCCCAATGGCGCGAAACCTTGGTATCTCTCCAAAACTCTTTGGTTCAACGCGATCACTCTCGCGTTGCTTGCGATCGATCTAGCCATCGGCGCTAACGCAATCACCACCCCCAAAGCCCTGCCGTGGATTACGGTGTTCATTGGCGTTGGCAACGCAGTGTTGAGGCTCCTTACGGGTGCCCCTATTGAACGTCCTATCGGGGGCAAAGATGGCAAATGAAGAACGCAATGAATCGAGAAGGTTGGCGCCATGCCAATCTACTGATGCAAAACTCCTTAACGCCGCTCGTGGTTTACTGGTCTTGCTGGTGCCAATTGGCGGTATTATTGGCGCTTACTATTCGACGCGTGCCGCTCTTGAATTCGACATTCGTGAGAATCGCGGTCGGCTGGAACGCATTGAGGAAACACTCAAAGAGGAAACAGTCTCGCTCAAGCGAAGCATTGAGCGCGTTAGAACTGACCTTGATGCTCACTGTAATCTCGGTCCTGACGGGCTTCCTCATCCCCAAGGTGTTATTCGCGATGTGATCGATTTAGAAGAACGCGTCAAAAACCTGGAACAGAAAGTCAAATGAAATATCTACTCTCGCTGCTCGGCGTGCTGTTTCTCTTCGCCGCCGTCACGCCAGAAACCCAAGCGCGACGCCGATGGTTTCGCCAACGGTCCACAAGTTACGCTTACACGTACGTCAACGTCTGGGGCGTCGCCGCCAACGATCAAGAGCGATGCGTGGCCGAAGCGAACTACATGGCGGCCAACTACGCCTACTACCATGTTGGCGCGAACATCGGCAACTTTGAAGGCTGGGGCGTTGGCTCCACGCCGAGTTGTGGGACGTGCGTGCCTGGCTACGGGATGACGCTGACTGGCGACGCCGCGTGCCAAGCCAGCAACGGCCAATGGTTCAGGGTTCGGTCGTGGCGTTAGCTTGGTCCTCATCGGTTGGGCGCCACTCGGCGAGTCGCACAGACTGAACCCTCGTGAATCGCGTTTCGCCAGTCGTCAGCGTGAATTCACGCTCGCAGTGTTTACAAGCGATCGTCTGCCCAAGCTCGACTTCCGTATCGTCCGCCATGCCGTCGAAGCAGTGGGCGAGGCAACATCGAAGAACGCCAGCTGGGCTAATCATCGTTTCGCTGAGCTTCATGATTTCTCCCTCTTCTCCATCCGAACGGCGACGCTCTTGCCTAACGGATCGCGAGCGCCCAGGGTGTTAACGCCCCTGGCGACAACCCGCCGTCAGGGTCGGAGATGTATTTGCAGAAAGCCACGAGAGAAAAACGGGGGACGCCGGTAGAACATTTGTCCACAAGAGTGAAAAAAACCCGGCGTCCCCACATTCCTTAGTTGGCAGATGCAGCTGCGTGTTCCCGCTCCACGTCGTCGAGGAACAATTCGATTTCCTCTTCAGACGCCGATGCGATGTCGTCCCGCGCGTCGTTGAGCGCGCGTCGAAGTCGCTTGCCTCGGTAACCCTGCCCTCGCAACTGGCTGGCGAGTCGCATCCGAACAAGTGGTCCGTTTCGCTTGATGCGGTTGGCCCGCGATTTATTATTATCTTCCTGACAACGCTCGAAGAGTTTCAGAAAGATCGGCGCTAAGATGGTCACCCATTCCATGATTGTCGCTCCATAAAAGACGTTAGTTTCTCTCCCTGAAGGAGATACGGTGTCCCAACGCAGCTGCGACTTTGCATACGCTGAGAAAATTGACTGTTTTGGACGTGTAGGCGAGGACGCGGCGACAGGTCGATTCACTAACTCCCGATCGGCTGGAAAGCACCGCCCAGGACACTCGCTGGTCTACGCGGGATTCCTCCAATTCTGTGAGTACATTCTTGACGCCGTTCTTCAAACGCCGCTCGGCTGCATGATCCATAACGATCCCTCTTTTGTTTGGGACCAAACTAATCCTGTCTCTGTCTATCAATATCCGCTAACGTGCGCCGGGTGCCACCAAAGCAGCCGGTGTGAAACCGACTTGCATTGGCGGCAGGGTCGTTCCCGATCGCCGTCAACAGACCTCGTACGTCCGACCATCCTGGCCACGCACACGGATTAGTCTATCAGATTAGTCAGTAAAGATCGCTCCTTCTGGTCCGTCATGCCAGATGCCGTAGTGCTTATGCTCCACAGTCATCTGGCGGGCTTCCCGTTTGGTGTAGCGGCGCACGTCCGCTTCCTCAATTTCGCCAACCATGTAGTACAGTTTACGCGGCATCGGCTTCGCGTGGTCAGTGAAGCCGTACAACGGATCGATGACGCACGGCAATACCTCGGCCCCGAAGCCTTTGAGAGGAAGGTCGATTTCCAGCCAAGCGTGGCCAAAGGGCGTACCTTTAGCGTGCCCGCTGTCGATGTTGTCGGTCAGATGCGGGTAGCCGTGGACAAGCAGGCATTCGGCATCCAACTCGTCATACCAGCCGTTGTGATGAATGCAGAACGTGTCCTCGAAGCAGTGGCCAGGCCGCGCGAGTTTGTTCGCCCCGATCTTCATCAGTCGCCTCGCAGATCAGCGACGAAAGCGGTCGCTTCTTTAACTTCCTTGGAACCGTACTTGTTCTGCAACGACCGAATCTCTTTGAGCAGGGCGAACGTGTCGGTGGCTTCCTGCTGAGCGACCGAGACGACGGCGGCAGACGCTGCCCTGGCGGCTCGTGGCTTTCGGGAAGTCGGCGTTTTTTTCGGCTTCGCTAGGTGTTTTTTGCATTCCTCGGCCATTGTTTTGATGGTCGGGTTGCGTTTGTCGTTGCCCTCGTCGTCAAGCAACTCGATGTCGTCAGAGCGGCCAGCCTTTTTCAACTCTGACAGGAATCCACGCACTTCGCCCACTTCCTCTAACTCGCAGAGTTCAGCTAATCGGCGAGCCCGAGTCCATGAAAGCCTCGCCCCGTATTGGACAGCACTCGATTTTTTTGCCACAGCGTCCCCTTTTCGGGTATGAATCTAAACATGAGTGGAAGGATACGATTCTTCGGCGGCCCCTGGCACAACCAGATCCCTCACGTCGAAACCTGGACGGTCGCAGTGCGCACCCCGACAGACGAAGGTGAATGCCTTTATCGACTTTGTCGGTTGCGTCTACACGGGACCACTTTCTTTGAATACCTGCACGAAGGCTTGGTCGCAGACGATATGAAGCGAGCTTCAGACGAACTGGACTGGGCTGTCGACGGGTTCTTCATCGAACCGTGGTTTTCACCGATCGAGCGTCACGATTAGTCACGAGTCGAGCGATCGGATACCTTAGTAACTGGATCGCCACTATAGCGTATAAGTCGCGGGCATGCAAATTTTCACCCACCGACGGGTTTTGATGCGTTCGGATGCTCCTTGCGACCATGTTTTTTAATGTGCGCGATCAGCGTGGCGCCGGTGATGCAGGCGCCACGTCCGTAGTAGTAGATTTCGCCGCCTTCGCTCTTGATTCGGGCGAGTAGCGATTCGCCAAAACCCATCTCTTTGCGCAGGTGTTGGAAGCCATAAAGGGCGTCGGGGTGAATTACAGTTGGGTAGCGATATTCTTCGGCCATCGTTTCGGTCCTTAAGCGGGTTTACGTTTCCTGTCGGTGCGGGGGAGCCCGCCGACTTTCTCCGCAGCGATACGGCCAATCATCTGTCCTTGTGGGGTCGGATCGATTTCGACGGTCAATGGTTCGACCTTGGCGGTGTGTTTGCAGTAATTGCGGTACAGACACCGAATCCGTGCAACCTTGAAGTAGCGGTCGTTCTTACCGTTGCAGGTGATTCGGTGATACGGCTTGCGGTTTTGCTTGCGAGCCATCGCAACTTCGATCGCGTCGCTGATCTGCTCGAAGGGCATGCGGTAGGTGTGGCGGTAGCGGAAGATCAGACGCATGTACGCCGTGAGTTCGTATTTGATCCGCAGCCGCTTGCGTCCCTTCTCACCTTTGACTCGCACGGATTCGTAACCCGCTGGCGAGGGTCCGGCCCAATAGCCGTTCTGCCGGCCAGCTGCGACGCTTTCCTTGACTCGCTCACCAGTCTGGCGTGACTCCAACTGCGCAAATGCGACGAGAGTAGTCAGCATCATCTCACCCTGGGGAGTCGACGTGTCGATGCCCAAGTCTGCGAAATGCATCTTGACGCCTTTAGCGTTGAACAGTTCTTGCGTGAGGACGAAATCTTTCTGGTTGCGAAAGCAGCGATCGACTTTAGCGAAGACGACGTGGTCGCCGCGACGCAGCTTCGAGTTCAACTTCTTGCCGGCGGGGCGCTCGATAAGCGGTATCTTGGCGGCAGACACACCCTCCTCGGAAAACCGCTCGGTTGCTTTGGGGTCGATGTCGTTTGACTCTGCGATCATCGCCGAGAAGTGATGCAGCCGCCGGTCCTGGGCTTGAAGCCCCAAGCCGCTATCCACCTGCTTGTCGTCCGACACGCGGATGTACTCGAACATCTTGGGTTCGCGGTCGGCTTCAAACGCCTCGAAGAAGACGAGGTCTTCGCGTTCGCTATTGAGTTTCGCGATCTTGGCGTCAAGCGCCTTCTTCTCACGCCAGAGTGGCGTTTGACGAACTTTCTTGCGTGTGCCTCGCGTGTAGCAGGCTTTGCAGTCAGGCTTTTTGCCGTCTTCGTCAGCGATCGAGTTGTAGAAGTCGTCGCGAGGCTTCTCTTGCCCACACTTGCTGCAGCGTTTTAGAATGTCATCAGACATGACGTTCCCTCCTATTAGGGTTCGTTGTGAGGCTCGTTGCGGGCTCCACCCCGCAGCGGGCTGTTTCTACTTCTTGGACGTTTGGCCTTTGATAGCCGCACCTTTGACGGTGGTCATCTTCTTGCTCGGAAGTTTCGTCGGGCCGCGTCCGCCTTGTCCACTGTTGCTTCCGCCCTTTTGGGCGCCACTGGAATTTGCCATCTGTTTGCTCCTTATGTCAGACACCCGGTGATCCTACCAAAATTACTGCCGTGATGGAACGTAGTTTTCGATTCTAGCGCGGTCGCACTTCTCTGACGAGTCGTTGAGCGCCAGTAGGAATCGGCGGATTGCCGCCAGGCTGGTCGCTTTCCCTGTCGTCATGCGAACTGTTTCGAGCTTGACGATCGGCCCCTTTTTGTCGTCGCCAGCCCTGAGTCCTTCCCGCGACCACCGCTCTAGCTGGCGGTAACTGTAGACACACTTGTGTTTGGCGTCAGTGATGATAAACGGCGATTCATCCAAGATTGCGCAGGACATCGATTTTCTCTCCATGAATTACCGGGTCTGCTTTTATTCTACCGTGTCCCCCTGTCTACGGCCAACCGCTGCTGAGGTGTTTTAAGTTTGCGCGGTCCCTCGGTTACGAGTTGCATCCAGCAACGAGCAGCCGGGAGACGAGATGGCAAAGCAACACGACTTCACAGATGACATGAACGAAGGTGCCCCAGAGACGCTGGGCGCCCCCGTCAATGGTGGAACTCCGCTTGATGTCTTCACTGAAGCTGCTGCCAAGCTGCAGGGCGGCGACGACAAAACCGCCGACCCCTCAAGCGCTTTGCTACCGTCACCCGAGTCGATTGCGCCCACGACGCCGTCCGAGCCTGAGCCTGAGACAGCGGTCGAGCCAACTGAGACAGTTAGCACGCCAATCCTCGACGCGTACCGATCACGGGGGATCGACCTAGAAGGCTACGAGACAGACGCCGACTTCGTCGCCCAGCTTGAACGGCAAGCACTCGATGGAATGGACGCCGCTGAACGGCTTCGCGATCCGGCCTACCAAGAGTGGCAAGAGCAACGCCAAGCCCCGCCTGAGCCAGAGCCAGAACCAGAGGAAGAGACGCCTGGACCGTTCGCGGACTGGACGCCGCCGGAAGTTAGCGACGAGTGGGAAGCCCTCGTCGCGAGAGGCGACATCGAGTACGACGCCGAAGCGGGTCGTTTCGTCGCCGCGAGGGACTGGGTTGACCAATCCATCGCCGACAAGATTACGACGGCACGACGCTGGGAAGCCGACCACGCCCGCAAGCTGGTTCGCGAATTCCCAACCCTGGTCGAGCAAGCCACGCAACGCCTGGTTGAACAACAAGTAGGTGACTTCGATGAGCGAGTCCAATCGCAAATCAAAGACTACTTCGGACAGCAACAGCAACTCAGCGAATCCGACCAGCAGTACAACGGCTTTTTGCACCATTACCGTGAGCAGCTGTTCGCCTTGGATGCGGACGGCGGTTACCAGCTGCAGGGCGATGGCGCAGCAAAGGTGTCCGAAGAAGGCCAGCAATTCTTAGCCGTCCGTGAACAGGGACGCGCCTTCTTCGAGAAATACAACATTGAAGCCGACGACAACGCGCTCAACGACTACGCGATGGAGCATTGGCGCCCCGCCGCTCCATCGCCATCTGAAACAGCAACGAGCGGCGAGGAAACCCCTCAACCAACCGCGCCAACTTCGCCGGAGCTTCCGAAACATCGCAATGAGCGATTGAAAGAGGGCTTCGCGAAAGAGAAGAACCGCATCAACGGCCAGCCAGATACGCCGCCAACTAATCGGCGTGTCGCAGCTGCTGCTGAGCGTGCAGCGGAGGACATGGACTTCGCGGAAATGGTTGACGAGGAATCGAAGAAACAAGGCATCATCTAAACGGAGTCTAAGAGATGGCTGAAGCCCTCACGGTCGTTAACACGACTGCGCGAAAGTATTTCGCAGGCGCTGCCGACCTGACGGTACGGCGGCGACTCTTCCTACGACTGCTGTCCGAAGCTGGACGAATTTCGTTCAACGAAAACGGGGAGTCCTGTTATTGGAACGTCGAATTTTCGCAACCGCCCGTGCAATCGCATGGCGCCAGTGGCGAGTATTCGTTCGACGAACACGACCTCTATCGGCAGCTTAACGTCGATGTTCGCGGCTATGTCGCCACGGACAAGATGGACTTTAAGAACACGCTGATGAACAAGGGCAACGTGGCGATCATCAATCGCTACAAGCGGATTATGCCCAACCTGAAGAAGTCGTTGGACGACCACTTCCACGGTGAGCTTTACATCGACGGCTACGCCACTGGAAACGGCAACCGGCTTCACGGTCTGCAGTCGTTCCTTGGCTACGGAACCGTCGCCGCTGGCGATATTGTCGCTGTTCCTAGCGACACGTATGGCACTCGATCGACGGCGCTCGCGTCGGAGTCGGGCCAATGGTCGACCGACCTTGGCACGAAGCCCAACTCGACGATCAACACCGACTGGCCGGACGGCAAAGGCGACAGTGATTACGACTACCTGTCGCCGATCATCGTCAACAGTTCGTCCACCGCTTGGGGTGCGACGACCAACTGGGAAGACAATTGCGGCAAGATCCTTCGTCGAACCACGACCTGGCTCACGAAGAACGGCGGCAAAGATGGTCGGCCAACTTGTTACATGATGGGCAACAACAAGTTCAACGGCTTCCAAGACTATCACGAAGCGAAGTTTCGGAACATTATCCCTCACCCCGAAGCCCGCGACCTCGGCTTCCCCGACACGCTCAATCAAGACGGCGTGATGGTCAAGTACGAATTTGACGTGCCGGCGACGGAAGTCTACGCGATCAACGTCCATCAGATGGAACTCGCGTCCTGGGATGACGTTTTGTTCGGCACACGAGGACCGTACTACGACATCAAGTCGGATGCGTACCTCTTCAAAGCCGGCTTCTTCGGCAACGCACGGTATCAGCCGAAATACTTCGCGCTGATCAAAGACTTGGCCTAAGCCGAAGGAGCGATTTGATGGCTTTGAAATCAGGAACAGTGCCGGCCTTGACGACGGCGCTTGGGAGCAACGCCGCCGCTGCGGATGTCGTTGGCAAGTTTGGCGTGGATGGCGCAACCATCACGGTTGGCACTGAAGCGACAGATGTCATCAACGTGGCGGTGCAGCTGCTGGACGCCGGCGGCCTCGACATGACAGTTCGTTCGTGCGTGCGGGTTTATCTGTCCGACGACGCGAACGGCGATTCGATCGCTAGTACGGCGCCGGACTCTGGAATCTCGATCGGCACCGACGGCGTGCTGGAAGAAACGACGGCTGACAAAGCCGGGTTTGTCACGAGTGAATCTGACGGCGACTTCGACATCAATGTTGAAGAGTCGAGCATCGACACATGGTATCTGATCGTCGTTCTTCCCAATGGGAAGTTGGTCGCATCGGACGCCATCACCTTCGCGTAAAGCGGAACAAGCGGCTGCGTGTGAGTGAACAGGGTGAACCCCGACAGCACGCAGGCGGAACTTTTTGAGAGAGAGGTGATCTGATGGCTGGTGCTGGAATGGGTTCAATGCCCCGAGGTAAGTCTTGGACGAGTATTCCGTCGGATGCGGAAGGCTTGGTCAAGTGGTTCCCCGACGTTGACTGGTCGCAGCAAGGCGTGAAGCCTCGCAATAGCAACTCGCTCGTCAAATGTCGGTTGGTTCAAAACAACGATGCGACGACGCTTACCGCGTCTTTGCTCGTCACTTATGAGGCTGGTTCGTTCGGCAAAGTAGTCGACGACTATGCAGCTGCGACCGATCAGCCGGCTGGGCTAGTGGATGAATACATCGGCTCGGGCGGCGTGCCCGTCGGTAGCTGGTTCTGGATCGTTCAAGAGGGTCCGTGTACTGCGCACGCGCTCGGAACGGTTACGGCTGACACGATTGTCGCTTGCGCTGCCGGCGGCAAGATCGACAACGCCTCATCCCCTCCAACGGACAACGATGTTGGCCGCGCTATGGCGGGGATCGCCAGCACGACCGGGCGGGTGTGGCTGAACCTGTTGTATTCCTAACAAAAGCTGAATCACTGGAGCGTCAGTTCCAGAGTAGGGAGCCGCGATTCGGCGTAGTAAACCGAGTCGCGGCTTTTTTGGTAAGGCGATGACTGAAAAAAACGGCAACGATAAAAAACACAAGTGTCGCAATTCTGATTGCAAGCGCCCGATTCGTAAGAGCGTGGACGGTCAGCATTACAACCTGTGTCGACAATGCCGCCTCGACGCCCAGATGGCGAAAGAGGGAAAGCCGGAAGTAGACCCGACCATCAGCCGCGAGAAGCGCGAGTTGATGAAGCAGACCAGCAGCATCCTTTTGCAAGCTGGCGACAAATACGCCGAAGTCGTCCAGGTGTGCGATCGCATGATGTCGATGCATGGCGGGCTTGAGGGTTTCTGCCTTGAGTGGAAACACCAAGTCGACACCGCCATGTCAAGGAACCCTGGTTCGCGGCTGGTGCTTGACTACTTCCGTGACTTGGTCCGGCTGCACATGAAAGCAGCTGAACATCGCCCCGCCAATACAGACATCGACGCGATGGAGTTGGAAGACGTAAGCGCCGAAGTGGAGCGCATGGCGTCCCAAATGGGATTGCGTTTATTGGCGGACGAAAATGACGAAGACGCAGCGTAGCATTACGCCTAGCAATCAACAGCGACTCTTAAAACTCGCCGCGCATCGATCGCGGTTGGAGAAAGAGGCGTTGAATATATTTCGTCCCAAGCCCAACCAACTGAAGGTCTTCTATTCGGGCGCGTCGGAATTGCTGTTGCGAGGCGGCAACCGATCGGGCAAGTCGGTGTGCGCTGCGATGTTGTTCGCGTCGGCGTGTACTGGGATTCCGATCTATGACAGTGACGGCAATAGTCTTCCGATCTATGGGCCGCACGCTTTTGCGCACGAGCAGAACCGCCCGATGACGATGTGGACGATCGGGCTTGGCGAAAAGCACATCGGCCAGACGCTGCATCGATTGCTGTTTCAACGCGGCTTGTTCGACATGGTCAAAGACCTTGAGACGGACAAGTGGCGAGCGTATGACCCTGAAACGGATCAGGACCGTCAAGCCGATCGCCGCCCCTCGCCGCCGGCGATTCCCAAAAGGCTGATTAACCCCAAAGGCTGGGGTTGGAAAGACAAAGCCAACCGCCTGTTCACCAAATGCGAGTTAACGAACGGCACGACCATCTACGCGTTCACGTCGGTGGCTGACCCGAAGATGGGCGACCCGGTCGACTACATCTGGATCGATGAGAAAATCAAATTTCCTGGTCACTACGCGGAGTGGCAAGCGCGTATCTCTGACCATGAGGGACGCATCGTCTGGTCGGTTTGGCCTGGCCACGGCTCGCACGTCGTCGTCGATTTGAGCAAACGGGCGAAAGATCAACAGGACCGGAAGAAGCCGGACGTTGAAGAAGTCGTCTTGCGATTCAGCGACAACCCGTTCATCAAGGAAGACGAGAAACGGAAGCGGCGAGAGGGCTGGAGCGCAGAGGAAATCAAGTCGCGTGATGACGGCGAGTTCGTCTTCGGCGCGTCTCGTGTCTACCCGAACTTCAGCGAATTCGTTCACCGTACGCCGCCGGCCAGCGAAGGCGACTACGACGCGGCAGATAAGATCCTCGCGAAGAACGGCGGGATGCCGCCGACGAATTGGTGTCGCGGTTTGATCCTCGACCCTGGTCACTCGCACCCTGGCGTCCTGCTGACCGCGATCGCCCCGCCTGACGTTGCCGAGGTATGCGGTGGCGATGTTCACGTCATTTACGACGAAGTCTATATCCCCAGCTGCGACGCCCACACGCTGGCGAAGCACGTTTTGCACAAGGCGAAGAGTCAGTCGTTCCATTACTTCGTGATGGACTCGCACGCTGGCCGAACGACGCCGATGGGCTTCAGTAAAACGGTTCGCGAGCATTACGAAGACGCGTTCAATCTTCTAAGTCTGCGATGCGTCTCGACTGGCGGCACATTCCGCATGGGTAGCGATGACTTGATGGGCGGAATCGAAGCCGTCCGCGAAGCACTATACATCCGCCGGAACGGTCGCCCCAAGCTGCGCCTGGTTACCGGCAACTGCCCGGCGTTTATCAAACAGATGGCGATGTACCGCAAAGAGGAACATCCCTCGTCCGGCGTCACAGGCGAGAAGCCGGCAGGCCGGCAGATCGATCCTCTTTGTGACTGCATCCGCTACTGGTGTGCTGGCGACTTCCAGTACGCGCCGCCGCCAATCAACGCTATGCCGGCCAGTCCGGCGCTTGAGTATTTCCGTAGTCAGTGGTCCCCAGCGCCGAAGCAGGATCGCATGTCAGTGACGTGTGGACCCGGCGCAACAACAAACGAGGTTTCCCAACGATGAGTAGCAAACAGCGAGAAGGCTTCGACAGTGGCGAGACAACGGTCATCGGTTGTCAGGTCGTGTTTTACGAGAAGGGCGACACGCGAGCGACGCCGATCGCAGCGGTCGTCACCGACATCGATTATCTCAATCGCTGCCACTTGGCGACGCTTCCCAAGCACGCGATGCAGTTCGTTCTGCGACGCAACGTCAACCATGTGCTAACGGATGTCCAAGACCCAGTCGCCGCCCAGTACGGACTCTGGGAAACGCTCAGTGAATCGATTCAGCGCCAGCAACTCAAGGACGCGGAACGTATCGCGAAATCGCGTCAAGCGCAGGCCCACGTCGCTGAAGCGGAGACGGGCGAGCAAGAGCGTGTGCAGATTATGCGACTGAACGCAGCCGGCAAGTCCAATAAAGAGATTGCGAAAGAAGTCGGCGGCAAGTGGAACGCCATGACGGTTAGTAGCGTGATTAAGAGCCGAACGACCCAACGCGTAACCGCAGGATCGACTGAATGATTAGCGCCCTCGAATCCTCACGCGTGTCGCCCGATCCGACGAAGAAGACGGAAGTAATGCGACCGCTCGTTAGTGGCTGGCTCGGCAAGATCCAGCAGGCGATAGCTGTGCGCAAACCGTGGGACTCGATTGCGAACCAGTGCCACCATTTTTTCAGCGGCGAAATGGGCTTCATGTGGGACGACAAGTTCCAAGCGAAGTACCTCAACGGCAAGATGAAGCCGCGTTTTAAGATCACGCTGCAAAAGGGATTCGAGTTGGTGTCCATCTTTGGACCCACGATGTACCACCAGAATCCGGCTCGTGCCGTCCGCCCGCGTAAACAGTTCGAGCCTGACCCTCAGATGTTCGGCGGGGAAGAGTCGCCGATGTTTCAGCAGGTTGTGCAAGAGCAGTTGAAGCGCGACATGGATGACGACATCCGCACCCAGTTGATGGAACTCTATCTGAACTACACGCCGGACGAGCAGCCGTTCGGCGGCCTCGCCGAAAACTCTCATTCAGCAATCACCGAGGCGTTGGTGTCAGGGCGAGGGGTCGTCTGGCCGCGCCAGTATAAGATGCCGGGTTCGCAGCGAACGCTGACCGGATGTTTTTTCGACTCGCAAGAGAATCTGTTTTATGACCCCGATTGCACCTCGCTCGACGACGCTTGGTGGGTGGCGAAACGAGAGGTCTTGCCGTACTGGAAGGTCGAACGCGAATTCAATCTGCCGAAGGATTCGCTGAAGGACAAAGCGACTGCCGAAAGCCACAACGGTCGAGGTGAGCAGAGGGGCGACGACCTGGCGTCGTTTCATCGCAAGCAGGGCGTGACGAACGACCTAATCGTCTTCTACCGTATCTGGTCGAAGATGGGTTGCGGCGGACGACTGACCGGCGTTGACACGTCCTTGCGAGAGACGTTGGACGAGGTTTGCGGCGACTATTGCTACGTCGTTGTTTGCGAGGGCTGCGACTGGCCGCTCAACGCGCCAAGCGACGCGATTGAGAGGGAATCGGACGATCAGATCGAGAAGCGGTTTCGTTGGCCGATCCCGTTTTGGCGCGATGACAAATGGCCGTTTGCGATGTTGGACTTCTACCCGAACCCCAAATCGCCGTACCCAATCGCACCGATGGCGCCCGGCTTGGGCGAGTTGACTTACCTCAATATCTTCATCAGCCATCTTGCTGGGCGAACGTGGTCGAGCAGCCGTGACATCATCGCGGTCTTGGAGCGGGCGGCTGCGGAAGTCGAGGGACCGCTACGATCGGCGGAAGACTTGGCGATCATCAAGATCAGCGAAGTCAATAAAGACCTGAAGCAGTGCATTCAATGGATCGACCAGCCGAACGTGAATACCGACGCGTTCCAAATGATCGACCGAATCACACATCTGTTTGAGCAACGTACCGGCTTGAACGAGTTGGTGTACGGCTTGAATCCTGGCGGCGCGCAGAGTCGTTCGGCGACCGACAGCAAAATCAAGAACAAGAACAGCCAAGTCCGGCCAGACTATATGGCTAGGCGTGTCGAAGCGTGGATGGAACTAGCGGCGGACATGGAGAAGTTCGTCGCGCGGTGGTTTGTCGAGGGAAAAGACATCCAAGACCTCGTTGGCCCGGTGGGCGCTCGTCTCTGGGACGAGAAGGTCGTTGGCGTAGAACCGGAAGTCGTCGTGCGGGAAATGCGCGCTACAGTCACCGCCGGTTCGATGCGCAAGCCTAATAAAGAGCGAGACACCGAGAATATCAACGCGGTCGTTTCGACCCTCTTCCCGGTGCTGGACAAGCACGCCGACGCTACGTCGGACACGAACCCGCTCAACGCGTTTGTCGAGCAATGGGGCGATGCGATCGAGATGGACGTTGACGAGCTTCGGATGGGTCCTCGTACGCCGGCACCGCCGCCGCCGCCGACGCCAGAGCAGCAGCAAATGATGCAGCAGCAGGCGGAAGCCGAGCAAGCGAAGGCGCAGGCCGAGTTGCAGAAGGGGCAACTGGCGATCCAGAAGTCGCAAGTCGACATACAGGCGGCGCAGGCGCAGGCAGCCGTTGACCAACAGAAAGCGCAAATCGAGATGCAGAAAGCGCAGGTCCAAGCACAAACGGCGGCCCAGTCCGCCCAGCTGGAACTTGCCGTCAAGCAAGCCGACGCCCAAACCAAGCAGCAAGACGCCGCGCTGAAGCAAGCCGACGCGATGGCGAAGGTGGAAGAGACTCGCATCAAGACTGAGGAAGCTGGCGTCAATGCTCAGTCGGCTGCGATGCAGTCAGCGGCTGACGTGGCAATCGCTCAGTACGACGTGGAAGAAAAGAAGTTGGAAGTGGACCTGAAAGAACTCGACATCGAGTTGAAAAAGCAGGACATCAAGCTGAAGCAAAAACAACTGACGCTGATCGATAAGAAGCCAGCGTCGGAGGGAAACAATGACGATTCTAACTGACCCTAAGAAACTGGTGACCGTCCAGTTCGATGAAGCAACGGCGGCGACGCATGAGGTTGTTGCGTTGACGGCGGGGCAACGCATCACAGTCTACGAAGCCCATCTCCGTGCGGTCGCCGCGAACGACGTTTCGCTAACGAGTGCGGCGACGGTGAAGATCGGTCCTGTCGGCTTGATCGCAGGCGGGGCGATCGACAAACCGGCCAATCAATTGATTCCGGTTGTTCAATGCGTCGCCGGGGAAGCGTTCCAAGTCGTGCTTACCACGACCGGTCGCGTCACAGGCTGGTTCCGCTACATCAAGGAGTAATTACGTGGCTGGTTGGACTACGAAAATCAACGGTGTGTCTTATCGCGCAACCATCGTCGCCGGCAAAACGGTGTACGACCCGCCTCTGCCTGACGAACAGATCGCGAGGGACAAGCAGCGAATGCGCGAAATGGCCAAGGCAGGGAAAGCGCCGGGCTGTGTCACCGACTCAACATTCTTCGCGGGCGTTGGCACGTTGGATAAGCAGTTCGCCGACGATCCAGCAGGGCTTGCACGAATCGTTGCCAAGGCGAAAGCCAAAGGCTACACGCCGATGCCGGGCGACTTCTATCAACCTGGCCTGGCCGACGACGAAGGCGACCCACAAGCGTTTGTGAAATCGCGAGGCGAAGTCCAAGAGCGGTGCATCGAACGAGGCGTACCGTGCGAGGGCTCGTGCAAGGTCACGGATGCGGAAGCCCCGGCGCGACCGGAGCGAGCCCGCAAAAGACGCGTGACGTTAGGGAAGGATATTGTCGCTCGTCACCTGCGCGAACGGCAGGCGGCCAATCCTGAATTGAACGTCAAGACCGAGACGGCGGACATCATCGAAAAACACGGTGGAAACCATGTCGATTGAGCTTTACACGTATAAGGATGCTTACGACCACGTCGTTGATGTCTTCGATGTTGACACGACGGGGCGGGAAGGTCGCAATGTGCGCCGAGCGATCCTTGCTGCGTATCGAGCTTTGCCGAACGTCTATAAGTGGCGGTACTACGAGCGACGCTATTCGATCCGCAGTGAAGCGTCGGTGTCAGACGGAAGCGTCGCCTACACGCATTCCACGCGAACCGTCACGTTGACGGGCGACACGTTTCCGACGAACGCGGATCTGTACCGAATCTACTTCGCCAGCGATCAGGCGCATTACCCGATCGAGTCTTACGGTTCGTCAACGACCGTGACGCTTTCCGAACAGTTGAATCCCGGTGCAGATGTAGTTGCTGGAACTTCCTACATCTGCTACCGGGCTTCCTATCCATTCCCGTCGAACTTCCGCAAGATCGATAAGGCGTGGGATGTCATCGGCAACTACGCGATCGACTATCGCGACCCGCCCGAAGCGCTAGGCCACTCGATTTGGTATCAGACGCCCAGCACGCCGACCATCTTCACGATCAACGCTGGCGACTCGGACTACTACGGCGCGTTGACGATGACGCTAAGCCCGCCGCCATCGACGGCACGCACGTACGAATTCAACTACCAAGCCGGCCCGCGACCGCTGCGGGTATTCAGTGAGTCCACCGGCACGATCGATCATGGCGCGGCTTCGACGACCGTCACTGGCACGGGAACCGCGTTTAGCGCCGCCAACCACGAAGGCGCGGTGATTCGCTTTTCGTCGGATTCGTCCACGGTTCCTACCGATCGCGAGGGCGACAACCCGTACACCGCTTACCGAATCGTCGATGAGGTTGCGTCAACGACCAGCCTCACCATCGACGCTGTGCCTGGTATCGGCGCGTCTGGCGTGAAGTATTCGATTAGCGACCCGCTCGACTTTACGACAGACACGATGCACACGTATTTCCTTCGCGCGTGCGAAGCCCAGTTCGCGTTACTGACGAAGCGAGAGGATCGCGCGGAGTACGTGCAGCTGGCGATGTTGGCGCTGCAAGAGGCAGCCGGCGGCGACTCACGAAACCGAAACTCGTCGTCTGGGTCTGTTCAACACCCGTTCCATTGGCGCGGTTGGTCAACAGTACCGGACGAAGTTGTTAACGCGAGTCCCACTTAATGAGCGTCCTTGAAGACAGCATGGATCAGATTGTCACGCAAATTGATGCGTTGAGCCTAGACGGGCTTGGCGACAACGGCGTGAACAAGCGGATTGCGCCTTGGGATCAACACAAGATCCACTCGGGCGTAACAGTCCACCTGCCGGAAAAGGAATGGGAGTTAGAAGGCACGAACACCTGCGACGACATCGCCTACCCAATCATGGTGACGATCGTTCGCGGAACTAGCGGGAGCGAGTCGGACCACGTTGGCCGCATCGCGACCTGGCGACAAAAGATTCGACGTGAATTTATCCATCAGCGGCTGTCCGGCGTCACGAGCGTTCACACCGTACACGTTCGGTTTGGTCACGTCGTCATACCAGACAAGTGGCGTAAGAACCACATCGCGACGACGATGGCTATTATCTGCATCTCTCGTGAAGAGAGAGGAAATTAAACATGGCATGCAACGCTTCACAAGGCGCCCAAGCACGACTGGCAATCGAGCAAGCAGCGGCGATTACGTCATCGGCATACGAAGTCGAATTCACTAATGAGTCGATCGAGCAGATTATCTCGATCGTCAACAGCGATGGCGTTCGCGGCACGCGGTCGCTTCACTCGAATCGCACCCGCGATCGTGCGCAGTTTGTGCAAGGTGAGATTACAACTCATCCTTCGCCAGCCGACTTGGATGTCTGGTTGCCGATGATCTTAGGCGCGGCAGCGTCCGGCGACACCTTCGCGTTGGCTGAGACGATTCCAGCAGTGGCGATCGCCAAGTATCTAGACGGCGAATACTTCGACTTCACCGGCTGCCACGTCAACCGTGCGATCTTCCAGTCGCAGGCTGGCGGGTTGGTTGAACTGAAAGTGCAGTTCATGGGGACGACCGAAGACGCGACGCCATCGTCATGGGTTCCAGCCGGCGGCATGGGATCAACGGCGGCGGATCAGCCCTACGTGCATAGTGACTCGACGGGTGCGCTGGTTCTGGCTAGTGACGCGATCGCCATGATGAACTGGCGGCTTACGATCGACAACGGCATTGACATGCGGTTCACCAACTCGCTGACTCCGACCAGTCTTTGCCCGACGACGCGGTCCATTAGTCTCGAATTCACGTTGCCGTTCAATTCGGCTGACGAAGTCGACGTGTACACGGACGGGACGACGGCGAAGACGGGGACGCTAACATTCACCAATGGATCGGTCAGCACACTCTTTACATTCCCTGCGTTGCACCAAGAGCCGCGAACGCCAAAGGTGCAGGGGAAACGCGAGATTACCAATTACGTGAAACTCGTCGCCTACGAAACGGACGCGGCGAAAGAACTAGTCGTAACCAATGATGCAACGGTGTAACAGATGCCAGCAGCGTACATCTATGACGGGTACACACAGCCGGGCCGCATCAACGCGGTCGATGGGTTGCACCCTGAAGTCAACTTCCTGTTTCGCCCCAAGTTCGGCGGCGATCGAGCGGAAGTCTACTCGCGAATGAAATTGCATGCGGAGGGGCGGAACCGAGAAGACATCGTCGACGTGGCGATTGCGGGGTCAATGGTCGAATGGGATGTGCGGGATGGCAACGACGGTACAGTTCCGATCCATCCGCAGCACGTCGCGAGGCTGCATCCCAAAGTCAAGCTGAAGATGTTTGAACAGGTCATGGCAAACCAACCCGCCGAGGAAGCGGCAAAAAACTGAGTAGCGGGGTGAAGCTGGCGTTGGTGTATCCGCTCGTCTCATCTCGCGAATGTCAAACGTGCCTGAAATGGCAATATGACGAGGCGACAGGACAGCCTATGATTCGGCGCGGCGAACCGATGAAACGATACACCAAGCCGATGTGCGAAACGGACGTTGGATGCCCCAAAGGAACACCCGACCACAACCGGGCTTTGACAGAGCAAAACCGACTGGCCTGGCAGTTCCATCGGGAGTGCGAGGCGGTCGGTTCGTTTCCTCGCGACGCGATCGTGAGGCGCAACGCGGTGGTTATTCGGAACGCCAAGGAATGGGCGGCGAAAGCAAATGCCTAACGAATACGAAGAATACGAATACGGCGACGGCTACTTTCACGAGGGCGGCGAGTTCCAGATCGACTTGGAAACCCCGCCCGAGGTCAGTGATGCCGACTTCGCCGACGACGATCCGTTCGACATACCGTCACCCGAAGAGGGGTTGCCCGACACCGACCTTCCTGACGCTCCGTTGCGAGAAGAGGGGTTGCCCGACGCTGAACTACCCGCCGCTGAAGTAGGTGAATCACCAAAGCTACCGGACCAAGAACTGCCGGCGGGGTGGGAGCCTTATGAGGCCACTGACTTTCCGGCCACGTCAATTGATCCATCAATGTTCGGCGGCGAGGCTCGTCGAACCACGGCGGATGATCTACCGACCAACCCGTGGGAAATGGCCGAGGCGCACCGCAAACCGCTCGGCCAGGTGCAGCAGTCGGCGAGCATTCCGCCACTTCCAGAGTCGGCATGGCAAGATCCGCAGCCGGCATTCGCAGAAGACCTCGCGCCGGTAGCGGCGCCCGAAACTCCTAGCGCCTCTCCTCCTGCTACTGGGGCGCCTTGGGGTGGTAGTGGGTTACCTCAACCCGCATCGTTGCTGACACCTCCGGCGCCGGGAATTGAAACCTCACCGCGCGTCGGGGGTGCGTTTACGAGTCATCCTCCGCTTGATGACGTTCCACCGCCAGCGGTTCCGACTGAACAGGCGCCCAAGGCTTACGAACCTCAGTGGTCGAACCAAAACGCTGACGGATACTTTGGCGACAACATTACACAGAACGCCGGATCGCAGAGCGTCCAAGGCACGCAGACGCACGATCAGGGCGGCCAAGGCGACTTCGACACGGCGGGCATCGAGCAGGCCGGCGAGGAAGTCAATGAACAGATTGACCAACTGGAAGACGTAGTCATTCAGATGTTCGGCAGCATCGCTGATCATATTCGTGGCGTCACCTCGTCTGTTCGTCAACTCGAAGACGCGAGGTTCACCAGCGAATGACCATCTTCAAGTTCCGCGATTTCGAGCATCCCGTCTCAGAAGTCAACTTGCTGTCGCACGATATGCAGCAGACGTACAGCAATCGCGGACACCAATTCCGCCGCATCGAGGTGTTCACGACAGAAGTCGTCATCTGCACGACCGGCCAATCGAACTTCGATACCGAGCTTTCCGAGTTGCGGACGGGGTACGGATTCGACGGGCTTGCCGGGCCGCCGCTCGCTGGTGAGCAGGCCGGCTTGTTCTGGGATGACGGTACGCCAACGTCGCACGTCATCGACGCGACCGGATCGATCAACGGCATTCAAGTTTTACGGATGAACTTCACGGGCAACGATGGCGCGGAGTTGGCGACCCAACGGACGTTGCAAATCACATTGAAGGCAGAGTATCCGGTTGATAGCGGTCAGTTCGATCAAAACCTACTGGAATGGCACAACGAGATTCAAGTCATTGGGACAGGCGGACCTCGGTTCGAGGTTTACGAATACGAGATTGGGCCGCCAGTCGTCCAGACCACGCATGAATTCACTAAAGGGCGTGCCCGTCAGTGGGGTCACGCTGTGATGGCGTACGGACCTTACATGCTGCCAGCCGTGCCGCAGTGGGCCACGTTCCTTAAACATGACAAGACGCGAGTCGGTCACACCAGCGCGCACCACCAACGTAACGGTTTCGAGAATTTCAAGACAACGTGGTACTACGAATTCGAGGCACCCATTGGGTTTAACCCCGTGGACGAGCCTGAAAAGAGGTAGAAAATGGCAAATATCGCATGGATCGGCGGCGCGTCGAATGTCGCTAAAGAGGAGTCGGTCGGTTTGGGCGGGACGTGGTCCGCGTCCGAGACGATTACGATCGACCTAGACGGCGCGGTTTCGTTGACGTTGACGCTGGGCAGTGCGTCGCTCAATGACATCGGCAACGACGTGGTCTACATGATGACGGGCAACGGGTCACTGACGAGCGGGTCAAGCGTTACGGGGCTTGGATCGGCGTACGGTGAATTCCGGCAGTTGTCAGCGGTCACGTATACGACTGCGACGACAACCCTCAATTTCGTCGGCAAGGTAGACGGGCGTCCGTTCACTCTGAATTGGTCGGACACGTCAGGGTCCGGCACGACGCTGCAATCAGTGGACATCGCAGCGGGTAGCGGCGCCGCGTGGGGGACGGCGGCCAACTGGGAAGGTGGGACAGCGCCGAGTACCGGCGACACCGCGATCTTCGACTACCGAGCGACCTCGCCGCTTAAGTTTGGAATCAACCAAGCAGCCGTCAACCTCGCGGAAGTGGACTACCGGAAAGACTGCAAATATCCGGTTGGGCTGCCAGCAATCAACGTCGATGATCCTTCGTACCCATATCCTGAGATGCTACCAACGCATTTGGAAATTGGGACGGGGACGATCGCCGTCAATGTCGGTGTTAATGGCGAGCAAGCCGGCACTAATTCGATGAGTTGGGTCAAAGTCGATACCAGTACCGCGTCAACGGTTAACGGCTTGGTGTATCAGACCGCCGTACGCTCGACGCAAGCGCCGGTCAACATCATCACCGCTTCGACAATCACTTCAACGTGGACGGTCACCGGTGGCGATGTTGAATTTGGAGTCGGCGACGGGAACTCGGCGGAAGTCGACACGCTCAACCTCGGATCGAACGCAACAGTGACGCTGGGTAGCGGGACGTACGGGACGGTGAACATGAGCGGAGGCAAGGTCTACGCGCTAACATCGCCGACCACGGTCGACGGCAAGGGCGGCGGCGGAACGTACTATCAGCGGTCAGAATCGGGCTCGACCAACTTCACCCTCAAGTACACGACGCTATTGATCGAGGGGGCTGCCGGCACTGGCACAATCGCCGCCTACGATCGTGGAATCATTGACCTACGAAACGATCCGCGAGTCAAGAGCCTGGGCGCGGTGGACCTTTATAAGGGAGCCGGCTACGCCGATCCGCTAGGCATCGCGACACTGTCGGCGGGTCTTGATCTGAACGGAATCACGACGAAGGACCTACGTGTGTGGGACCCGCCGTGCGACGTGAAGGTCACATTCGCCGCAACGACGTGATATGCCACAAGGAACCGCAACACTCTCTACGCTTCGTTCTGTCGGCGGCTATTTGTCGCTTACGCCTGGTGCTGCGCCCGGCGAGGGGATCATCTACACCGAAGCGGCCAACACGACGCCAATCATCGATACGCTGACGCTCGCGTACGGCGGGACGACGATCAACTTCCCCGACATTCGGATCGTCCGCAGCGTGTTTCTGAGGCGTGGCGGAAGGTGCCTGATGCGCCATCGCATTAAGGACCAGCGGTGGAAGATCGAGCAAGGCAAGCTCGGCGGTCGGTTCAATCGGCGAGGCGGCGACAACGAGCCGGTTGACGACGCCAACAAGAAGTCTGCCCAAGAGTTGTTCGACGAGATTGCGGACCAACTGGACATCACGATCGACAGCGCGAGTGCGGACGGCGACAGCTACCCCGATGTTGATTGGGACGCCTCCGACTCAGTCGACGCGATCAATTCGCTTTGCCGGCAAGAGGGGTTGGCGTTCTGCCCAGTTGAAGATGGCAGCTATAAGGTCCATAAAGTTGGCGAGGGCGACGATTTGCCAACTTCCGGCAGCATGAACAACTCGCAGCGGACGATGCAGTCGGCTAAGCCGCGATACGTCCGCGTCGTGTGCGGGCCGACAGAGTTCCAAGCAATGTTTCGGTTGCGAGCAATCGGGCAAGAGTCTGACGGGACGTGGAAACAGCCAATCGACTTGAGCTACCGTCCCTTTTTTGGCTGGGGTTCGGAGTCTCCTGAATCGTTCGCCGGCGTCGGAGCGAATCGCTACTTGGCGCTGAAGACGGTTTGGCGGTATTACCAAATCAGTTGGTGGGAAGATGCGCCGCTCGATGTTCCAGAAATGGACCCTGACGACATCTTTGACCCCAAGCAGGCGCGGCCAATCCTCGACCACCTGTTGGAGTCAGCGGAAGACAAGTTGACCGCCGAGCAGCTGTCGCAAGGCGCTAAGATATTCGGTGAGTTTGCGAACGGTCACATGGTGATGGCGACGACCAGCGGAAACACTGAGTACCTGGGCGACTTTGAGGTCCAGGGCGATGAGGGGCGAGTCTTTTTCCCGCTTCCCGTCTACAAGTTCACGCTCGGCCAGACAGACGAAGCCCGGTTGTATCTCCGCTGCGCCTACAACGCTCGCCATGAGAATGGGCAACTGGACCGCTACGTCCGCGAACGGGAGATTGAACCGGCCAGCGATGGCGTCGCCGTCGTTTACCGCGAAGACCTCGTGCGCCGGTTTGTCCAGCAATACTCGTTTGTTGGGGATTGGCTGAAGAACAATAACGACGACAACCTGTCGGACATCCGTGACGCCTGCGACGCTTATATCGACTTGCTGGAAACTAAGTTCGACGAAGCGAAGGACATCGAATACGACGGCTTCCGCAACGACTGCTTTCCCAATGGCAAGATCGAGCGATGCGAATTCCGCTGGGGCAACGGCGAACTAGCGACAACGCGCGCCAGCACCAACATGGACTTCGACTTTCTTCATGGGGGAGGTTGATGTCAAATCGAACGGCGCCCTTTCGGCTCCAACGGTTTGTTCAAGCGATCAACGCTGGGACGACCGACATTCAGCCGTTTGACGTTTGCGAACACGTTGGCACGGAGTTTCGCGGCGGCCTTGAAGAGGTCGTCCGCGTCCGCCAGGTCGCCCAACCGACCCACGCCACCGCGATCAATGGCGCAATGCTGCTCGGGGCGAACCAATATGGCATGGTGACATTCACTGGTCCGGCGACGGCTAACTACAACGTCTCGGATGGGTTCCCGCAGGCTGGCGAACATTGGGGAACGAACCCTGGTTCGGGAGCCCTGCGCCGAGGCGTCAATCACTGGATCATCATTGGAAACGAAGACGGACGCGCGATCGTCGAGCGAGTCAAGGATCAAGATGTCGGCGCTGGCTGGTTTTATACGCTGCACGAGATGCCACTCTTTTCGTTTCCTCCTACCGATCAGTGGCATGAAATTCCTATTATCTGGGGCGAGGCAGGTGATGGGGGCGCAGGTATTCCTGAGAGTCCCGAAACGTGGACGGTTCAATCGCAGCGATTGATCATCCACATGGCGGCGACGTGGCATCTCGAAGTCGAGGAACGGATATTTGTTCCTTGGACGTGGAGCGAGGAGTCGAACGCTGGCTGTATTCTCGTTACGCCAGGGGGAAACACTGAAGTACGCCTAGAGGTTCAATGGGGAAATCTCGTGCAACACACATTTGGCGCCGAAGCGTTTCAGAAAGAGTACCGGTTGCGAGTTCGGAGCAACGGACAAGGTAGCTTTCTCACACTGTGGAACATGAAGATTAGGAACTCACTCCGCGACGAATTCGGTTGGCGCGCGAAGGGCAAGACGCGATTTCTGAGGATGTCATGAGTTGCACGTACGACCAGTATTCGCAGCAACGATGGGTTCCGTGCCGAAACGTGGGCTTGGGGGCTGTCGTTCCATTCGGCGTGGTCGAATACACTGGCGTCGACGTGGATGCGGAAGGAACAGAGGTTGTTCGCGTGCAAGCCCCTTCGGTCGCCGGCGTGGGGAATACGTGTTTCAACGGACCCAAGGGGATGGGTGCTGGCGACTACGGTTCCGTTACATTCGAGACGCCATGTATTGGAGCGTACGACCCGCCTTCGGTCGGGCCGTTTCACGGTCAAATCTTCGGGCCGGCTGTCACGTCGCGCTACAACTCCAACGTGACAGGTAACGGCTTTGGAGTCATCGGGGATATTGATTCGATCAATCGCCTCGCTCTGTTCGACTACGGAGCGTCGGGCTTGCCGTCGCTAACCGTCAGCCTGACAGGGACGACGGACGGGACAGGTGCTTACCAGTCGATGACGGTCGACTCGCAAGGGTACACCGTTGGCGTCGGTAATGGTGGCGTGTTGAGCGTCGGCGGTGCGGGAATCAACGTCCTCAAAATCGGCGTTTACCGCATTTCACTGTCATCATCCTTCACGATCAAAGATAAGGCCGATGACATCCCACCGACTCCGTGGGGCGTTGGGGGTGCTGGCTGGTTCATTAAGTACTGGGGTGTGACGTGTGGCCAAAAGAGCGGCGGGACAAACCCGGTCGAAACACTGAAGTGGTCAAAATTGACACGGCTAACACATCACTTAGTCGATGAATTCGAGGTAGCGTACGTGTCTGGGACCCTATCGTCGACGGAACTCCGCGCATTTTCAGCGACGGGCGCGATCAATCCGACAATCGCGAGCGATGAGGACGCGACCTTTGATGTAACTGCGACCCTTACAGTGTGGGGTCACTAATGGAACCGCGAACATCCTACAACCAACAACGATGGGCGCCTTGCCAGAATGTTGGCGACGTGGAGTTGAACGCGCATGCGGCGATGGAATACGTCGCCGTTGGCGCTGATGATGTCATTGCGGTTCAACAGGTCAGCGACGATGCCATTGAGACAACCTGTTTTAATAGTCCAAAGACCATGCAGCCGGGCGGCTACGGTCAATGCACGTTCGATGTGCCATTTCTGTCGCAGTATTCGGGGACGGCGACCACGGGGCGGTTATTCGGTCCAGTTAGCGGGGGAAGTAGCCTGTTCGATTCGCAACCCGTTCAGGGATACCCGTTGATCGGCGTCGTCGACGCTGGCGATCAAATTGGCTTGTTCGGTAAGCGGCGAAGCCAAAGTGACCCGAGCGGATCGAGCTTTTGCATGCGATTCGCCGGGACATCGATTATCACGAGGACGAATTTGACGTGGACGGGCTTTTTCGCCGGCACGAACTATCAAGGGGTTTTTGAGCCAGCGGCGGGGGATGACGGCTTGTCGATTCTGGCGAACGGGTTCTGGTACTGGGCGCTTTCTGTCACCTGGGAGCCGGTGTCATTTCTGATCGCCGATGGCCCGCACCTCCCACGGGGGTCGTGCGCGGCGGGGTGGGGTAAATGGTCTGGTCTACAGATGGATGACCACCTGTTGATTTATGGGGAGAGCCGAGCAGGCGTCCTCGGCAATATATACGCTAATGCGACCAGTGGTCAGATCCTGCGGACGACTGGCGACTGGTTCCAATTGCCGAGCGAGCCGCCGTTCCCTCCAATCCCGGTATGGGCGGAATCCCCATCAGCGGAAACGGACGTGACGGCGGTTTTGGCACTATGGAGTTGAGCGAGCGAAGTTGAGCTATAATCGAATTGCGGTACAATCTAAAGTCCTACTCTGAATGACGCTCCCTAACCACGGGAGCCCGTCGATGGCCGACGAAATCGCGATCGCCCTTCAATTCACAGTCGCCAAGAACTCTTTCTACTTCGACTACAATCCTGGTTCGCAGACGTTTGACCTGACCGGGTCGGGCGGCGGCAATCCTGGGTTGGTCAGTGTAGGAACGTCGGAAGAGGACATCAGCTTCGGCGATGTCTCGGGTGACGGCTGGATTCTGATCGTCAATCTTGACGCAGCCAGCACAGTTACATGGGGTGCAAGTGACACCACCATGAAGGACATCGGGACCATCGGTATCGGTGGGTTCGCGTTGTTCCAATTCGCGTCAGCTGCGACTTTGCGCATGCAATCCAATGGTGGCGGGGCAGTGCTTTGCGCCATCCACCGCTTTGAAGCATAAGGAATAGTTAGATGGGTAATAACCGATGGGCGCAACGACGGGCGCAACGACGGTCGCAAAAGTACGCTGCGACTAATGCGCCGCAACTGTCAACGATAAAAAAGCCGACGCCGACCAACCAGGTCCAGCAATATCCGGCGCAGATGGGAGCAGCGCCGCCGCTGACTCCGAACGGTCGTCCGCCCTCGGTCGGTCAACCGGTAGCTGCTGCTGCGCCACCTGCTCCTTCTATACCGGCTGCTGCGCCGTTTGATTTGCCGCCACCGCCCCAAAGTGACCCGCGTGCTGTCGGAGAGAATACGCCCCAAATACTGGCGCAATCGGCAGCGCAGTACGGCGGCGTCCCCTCTGTTCAGGCTGGATATGTCGATCCGCGTGATGCGTTTGCATCACCGCCACCGGCCCAACCGCCTCAAAGTCCAGGTCAACCGCCTGTCGATCCGCGTGTTTTGGGACTACTTACTCCAGAGCGTGGTGAAGCCGCTGAGTGGCCACAGCGAGCGCCGGCTAGTGGCGGCAGGTCGAACTTAGAGATCCTCAACGCCTACCGCAGCCCCAGCCTGGAGAAGAAGCCAATCGACTTCTCCGGCCAAGCGCCGACGCCAGCGATCCAGGCCAAGCGAGACCTTATTGCGGGTCGCCGCGCCCATATTGCGGCTCAACGGAACCTGCCAGCTGAGATTGAGGAGCAGGGGACGTGGGAGTCGTCAGCGGGTCGAAACCGTGGCATGAATCGCTACCGATCTGGGTGGGAGGCTCCGGTTGGGAGTGTCCCGATGCCGCAGGGTGGACCGCCAGTGCCTGGAACGCAACGCCAGCAAGACCCGCAGGCAGCGGCTTTCGCTCGTGAAGACCGAGCGCTCTTGCACGAGAAGGGCAGCCCGTGGGATACGACAGGGCTGGACGAGAGGGCACGGGAAGTTGCTCTTAAG
>Ga0208012_1000070_pt1 | contig 42765 bp, 58 predicted proteins | sample 15BtaG_FD_184090 | JGI IMG/M metagenome (GOLD analysis project Ga0208012, IMG submission 184090) | Marine viral communities from the Subarctic Pacific Ocean - 15B_ETSP_OMZ_AT15312_CsCl metaG (SPAdes) (version 2) | ecosystem: Environmental > Aquatic > Marine > Oceanic | place: Pacific Ocean... | reverse complement strand
ACTTGTTTTTAATTTCTCTGATATGCTCTTTCCAAGTGTCAGTACCCTCTTCTTCATCATGGAATATCATATCTAATTGGTCTCCCACACTGGCATAGTTGTTTCTTCTGTTATCCGCATATGTTGTTACTGGCTCAGGGTCGGCAGGTGCTACTGTATTACCTTCATCAACCCACCTTTGCAGTTCAATGAAGTCTGAATTATCTTCACAAACAGGAATACAAGCGTTGTCCTTTTCTCTTATATATCCTGTTATAACTCCATCATATTTCTGTTCTTTGTACATTTTATTATTCTCCTAAATTTAAAGTTCTGCTGCTATGTCGATATACGCATTAGTCCCACTATCATCCTCAAGCCTAGTAGAATTACCAGCAGAACCACCGCTAGCTACAGTATATATAAACTTACAATTATTCACATTTACTTGATTCGCAGCCATAGATGTACTAACCGCAAGTAAAGACGCTGTACTTGAGGTTAACTGGAAATTACTGTAAGTAGACCAAGATATAGTTGGTGTAGTCCTCTTTTCCGTATTCCAATGTACACATATATGTCCATTTATAGTAGAGTAGAATTGCCCAACTCCGAATATGTAATTAGCTATACCTTCCTTGTTTAGTCTTTCAAAATACCTCTGACACATAGCAAGCTCAGTTGCATGATTTCTTATTTCAAAATCAGTAGCTGTGCTCCCTGCTTCTAGTTGGACTTGTGCTATTCTGAAGTTGTTGGATGTACTATCACAGGCATTGACTTGATTTGAAGTACCGAAATCATTTGATGAGTTCCATACGTCTCCAGTTGCATGAAATGTAGAACCAGTAGCTAAACCCCAATTCAACATAAGTCCTAGACCATTAGTATAATCCCAAGTTCCACCTGATGGAGATGCTGAAATATTTATAGTCGCTTTCTCCCAAGTGTCAGTTGTTGTCTGTGTATATTCAGTAACATAAGTTCTATCCCCTCCATTATTTCTAAAGCCAACACAGTATGTACCTGTCTTAGTATGCTTATGCCAAAAAGACAAAGTCATTGCTTTTTGTGCTATCTTTGACCAATCATATCCCTCAACATGGTATCTAAGCCAACACCTCTCTGACGCTGCTATAGATGCGTCTATGGTAGTGCAGTCAATCTTAATGGAATATTGAGAAAGCATTCCTGATTCTGCTACTGTTGGCACATCTGTATCCCTAGATATAGTATGCACCATATCACCTGACTTTTGATAATTCCACCTGTCGGCTGTATAAGTTCCATCTGCCATAGCAGCAAAACTTGTACCCCTCTGCCATATATCAAAGTTGCCATTAATAATTATGTTCTTTTGTGCAGATACTGCTGGTATGCTTCCTGTACCAGTTATATCATTGCCGTTTAAATCTAAATCTCCTCCTAATTTGGTAGAAGTAGCTGCCTGTCCTCTTATCACATCCGCTTTTAATGTACTATTTAATCCATCAATATCTACTTGTGGCATCTTTACTCCTCCTTCGGATACTTGTTTTTAATTTCCCTGATGTGCTCTTTCCAAGTGGTAGTACCTTCTTCTTCGTCATGGAATATCATATCTAATTGGTCTCCAACACTAGCATACTCGCTTCTTCTATTATCTGCGTATGTTGGTACAGGCTCAGGGTCGGCAGGTGCTACCATATTACCTTCATCAACCCACCTTTGCAGTTCAATGAAGTCTGAATTATCTTCGCAAACAGGAATACAAGCGTTGTCCTTTTCTCTTATATATCCTGTTACAACTCCATCGTATTTCTGTTCTTTATACATTTTGTTTTTCTCCTAAATTTAAAGTTCTGCACTTAATTGTATTTTTCTAGTTTCATCAGAATCATGCCACGTGAAAGGGTCATCGGCAACCAAAGATGTAAAATTAGCTATACGAACCTTTGTGTAATCAGCGGTTGTTACTGTTGCGGTAGCAACAGAGGCAGAACTCTGAGTAAAAGCAGCACCAGCATCAGCTATAGTTATAGCTGCTTGTGCTGTTACCGAGGGAGCCACCCTCATCCCGTCGTGATGTATCATACCATCTGCGGTAGTCGTATTTACTGCTGCTATGTCACCAATTGCTTCCTCTCTGTAGTATCTCTTACACATAGCAAGCTCAGTTGTATGATTTCTTATTTCAAAATCTGTAGCCACGCTCCCTGCTTCTAGTTGTACTTGCGATAACATAAAGTTATTAGCTGCATTATCACAAGCATTTACCTGCCCAGAAGTAGCGTCATCATTTGCAGATTCCCATGTACCATCTACACCAGCATAATTAGCACCCACAATCATAGAAAATTGTATATAGGCTCCAACCCCATTAGTGTAATCCCAAGTACCTGCAGAAGGCGAGGCTGTCACTGTAACAGTGGCCTTTTCCCATGTATCAGTTGCTGTCTGTGTATACGAACCAACATAAGACCTATCTGCGCCTGAGTTCTTAACACCAACTGAATACTCACCTGTCTTAGTATGCTTATGCCAGAAAGATATAGTTAACTCCTGTTGTGCTACTTGCTTAAAATCATACCCTTCCATATTATATCTCATACCACATCTATCTGTAGCATCAGCAGACGAGTCAACCGTTGTGCAGTCAGCAAGTAAAGAGTAATTAGACAAATGCCCACTCTCCGCAACAGTTGGCACATCTGTACTCCTGGAAATTGTATGCACCATAGTACCTGTCTTTATATATTTCCATCTATCAGCCGTAAATGTAGCATTTGCGGCAGCAGCAAAACTAGTTCCTCGTTGCCATATATCAAAGTCACCATTAATGATTAAGTTCTTTTGTGCGGTTAGATTACCCACAATAGGTCTTGAAAAAGTTATGTTTCCAGTACCATCAGGGGTAGTAATCGTATCTACTTTTAATGTTGAAGCCATTTATTTACTCCTTATATTATTGTCCATGTAGAGCCCGATGTCACTGTTACTGTGTATCCGCTAGATATGGTAATTGGTCCAACTGTACTCCCATTCTCATTTCCAGCAAAAGTGATATTTTCATCTATTGTTTTTAAATTGGTCCTTATGATTGAATCTGTTCCTAAGCTTGAACCTCCACCTCCGCCCGTAACAGCTTGCCAAGAACAGGTTCCATCCCCATCTTCACGAAGATATTTAGTTCCCCCACCTTCGCCTGTGCTCTTTACCTCTGTTCCTTCCAGGTCTATATATGTACCGTCTATTGCTGTACCTTGCCATGTTCCAGAAGCTACAGTTCCTGTTGCTGTTATATTTGCTTGCGTAAAATGTTCATTTGATGCAAAGTTTGCTAGTGCATCATGGTCTATATCGCCATCCACAACTGCACCAGTTGAGCCAGAAACAGATGTAACTTTTGCATCTGTATATGAAGTGCCTATTGATGTTCCTTGCCACACGCCAGAAGCTATCGTACCAGTTTCTGTAATATTTGCCTGAGTGTAATGTTCATCTGATGCAAAATTGGTTAATTGGTCATGATCTATATCCCCATATCCAACTGCACCAGTTGCACCACAAACAGACGTAACTCCGTCCACAACAACTTGCCAGCTACAAGTACCATCCCCGTCTTCACGAAGATATTTACTTCCACCGCCTTCTCCTGTACTCTTTACCTCTGCTCCTTCTAAATCTACATAAGTACCATCTACAGCAGTTCCTTGCCATGTTCCAGATGAAATAGTACCAACTGTAACTGTACCAGCAGGGGATAATATTATATCACCACTTGTTGTAGTTTGAAGCGTAAGATCATTTGATGTCCTATTTATTGAAACAACTTCAGATAATGTTGTTGTACCATTTACTGTAATTGTATCACCTGAAGTATCACCTAAAGTAACATCGCCAGTTGTTGCAATATCTACAACAGCTGAAGTTGTTCCTTGTACAGTAAGATCACCTGTTATGGTAAAATCACCTCGTACTTCTGTATCACCTAGAATAATCCCACCAGTTAATGTTGATGAACTTACTAGTCTTGGTGTTGAAAGTAGCATTTTATATATCTCCTAAATCTATTATTATCTTAGAGATGGTGCCAACGAAATGTTAAAGTACCGCCTGTCACACCGCCCCTAATAAAAATTTTATCTAAATCTGCACATGGAATAGCCTCTTTACTAGCAGCCGATATCTCATCATAATCACCCATATCTCCAACATCTGATATATGCAATAAAGTATTAGGACTAATTACAAATTCGTAAGCCTCATTAGGTACTGTCATACCTATAATAGAAGTTGTATATGCTAAAGGTGAAGTATAAATAGAACTATCATCACGACATTTAAATTTCGTTGTTATCTGAATAGGGTTGTTATCAGCCCCTCTCATTAAACTTTTTACTTTACTAGGTCTACCGCTCATTTAATTAATCTCCTGTGTTTGATACTGTCCATAAACTTTTTGTAATATCACAAAATACTAAACTCCACTTAATGTATTTTTCCTGTGCTGTTTTAAAATCATCAGTAAAAAACTTATTTAAACCAACTGAATTTCTTATCTTTGATCTGGCTTTATTGAGCCTATTCATATTTTTTTGTTTATCTGTTCCAGTATTACTTTTATCTAACTCATTATATGTATTATCATCCCAATACTTTGTACTGTTATCTTTTACTGGAATATACTTGTCATCATTTGATGAATACCTAACAACCACATATTTTTTTACTGTATCATGTGGTGATACCCATCTAATATCATAAGGTTGTTTTAATAACCTTATGATAGTATTATTACCTTCACATTGTCTTATACTTTCAGCTATTTTCATTTTTATTATCTTTACTTTTAATAAGTTTTTTACCGTCAAATTCCCATGATAAATCAGAATCTTGACCTGTTAGTACTACTACACTATTTATATACTTTGATAATTCTGATCTTAAAATAGATAATTCAGTATTAATAAGCCTATATTCTTTGTCTCTAGTACTTATAGTATGTAATCTTATATTTATTTGATTTATTTCTTCATCAGATAACTTGACTTCATTACTATTTTCAACTGAACTTTCTACTTCTTTTAACATAATTATCTCCTGTTAATTTTAAAATTATACTACTATATTTATAGCTATCTGTCAACCTACATTACCTTATCTTCTTCTATTTTCCATTTCATCTTGTAATGATTTATCATAACCTCTTTCAGATTGACCATGATACTTTGATATATGTCTTTTATGTGCAGAATATGATTCTAAACTAGCACCACAATGAAAACAAGGATACATGCGTCTCTTATTCATACCACCATGACCTCTTTTATTCATATACTAACTCCTTTTTATTTAATTTAACCCATAAACTGTCTAAAGATTCTTGTATTTCACTTTTAGTTGGCTCATATAATTGGACTATGTTTTCTCTTTCTGATAAATCAGCTAAACCACCTTTCCAAAAATGTATAAAAATTTGTGGTATACCTAAGTAATATGCTAATACACCTATAGCACTATGAGTAGATATTATCATACAACATGTTTTAATTTCCTCATAAACTTCTATTAACGTCTTACCATGTATTTTTATAGAATCAGGTATAGCTTTATCAGACAAAAATCCAAATGATTTTACATCTATAGGATAATCTATTGCATACAATGGGTTGTATATTTTAAAACTACTTATTGAAGCTGCTTGTACACCTATATAAACTTCACCAATATCTTTAATACAACTATCTATTGTTGTATTATAACCACCTACTACAACATCTGGTACTACACCAGAAGCCCAAGGAACAGATTTCATATCTATACCTAAATCTTCACTACAAGTAAATAAACCATTAAATGTTGAATCTGGGTATATAACTGAATCATAACCGCTATCATAACTATTACCTATATGAGATAAAAACCTTTTAATAGATTCCATATCTGTATTTATATGACCATCAATAAACTCATCAGAATGTAACTTATCAACTAAATCTATATACTGTAATAGTTTAGCTGCACTACCTTCATATTTCCCATGAACTAAATCAACACTTATACCTTTATCTTGTAAAGCTTTAAGTATTGGTATAGCATGAAACATATCACCAACTCTTGTACCACCGTATTTTAACAGTACTTTACCCATATAACTATTTCTTTCCTTTACTTTTTACTTTTGTTTTATTTGCCTTCTTTATAGCTTTCTTCATATTCTTTTCTGCAATTATATTAAATCTTTTTTTCATGTCAGTAAGAGTTTTATCAAAAAATGGTCTAGCTACCATTTTTTCAGTTCCATATATTATATCATCTATATATGGTACATCATTTTGATCTATACCAACACTACTTATGAATTCACTAGTACCAGATTGTCTTATAGATTTCTTTTTTATTGCATCATAAAGATACCCATCTTGTTTATGCACCTGCCACTTAGATTCGTGTCCTAATGAACCCTTTTTTACACCACCTTCTTTAGCATAAGGATGACCTAATCTTTTAAGGTCTTTTAATGAGTGATCTGTTAATCTAGCATTTCTTCTTACTTCTTTATAATACTCATTTTGAAATTGTTTAAGTGTTACATCAATATAGCTACCTTTATTTCTATGAGTAAAAGGTTTAAGTGCCTTAAGTAAAAAACCTTCTAATTCTTCCATTTTACCCATTTTTGATTTACTATCTTTAGAGTATTTTGTTACCATATGATGTACCCACTTAAATTTATTCCTTTATACTAAACCTTCAAGATGCCCTTGAGCAACTTGAGCTTTATCTCCTACCATATCAGTAATAATATGTATATTTTCATCACATAATTTATGAAATGGGTGGTCTGGTCTTAAAGTATTAATAACTTTTTCAAAATATATTTGAGCCTTATTAAGATACAAATACCCTAAATCTTTATTACACTGATAGAACTTATTATCTAATTCAGATGCTTGTAGTAAATTCTCTTCTGCCTTATCAACAAAGCCTTCTTCAAGATAGTGTATTGCAATAGCATATCTAGGTCTAGGGTCTTTTGGAAAATCTTCTATTTGCTTTTGGTTCATCTTAAAATAATTCTGCATTTTATTTTTAAGATCTTTTCCTGATTTAAGGTAACCAAAATGAAATAATTTCATAGGAGCTCTACCAATATTAACATGACCATTAGTATCTATAGTTTCATGGACATAACCAGAATACTCAAAATCACAAGATTTTTTAAATAACCTTATTGTTTCAGATAAAGAATATTTATTATCAACCATTAGATTACTTACATAAAACATATAAGCCTCTAAATCAGTATCCAACATTCTTCTTACTGTAACTAAATCTTCAAGATGTTCATCTATATCCATATGAAGAATCCAAGTTGAATTTGAATTTTTCAATGCTTCATTTCTTGCATCTGAAAATGAATTATTCCAAGCCTTATGTATAACCTTACAATTAAATAGCTCTGCTAAATAAACACTATTATCTGTAGAACCTGTATCAACTATTACTGTTTCATCTAAAAATGGTGTATATGATCTTAAAAAATCAAATAAAGATGATTCTTCATTTTTCATAATAGTACATAAACTAATAGTACTATCTTCTATCCATTCTCTTAATATTAGTGGATTTTCCTTTATTAAATGTTTATAGTCTTTATGTCCTATAAGAGCTGGGTTCTTATCAGTATCAGTCTTTTCATACCATTCATACTTTCTTTGTCTTTGTTCTGGGTGTACATAACCATAATGTTTTATTCTAATAGAAGATGTTCTAGATAAATCTCTTGGTGTAAAAGGTATATTCCCAACATGAAAACTACTTTTAGAGCCTAAAAATATTTTAGGGTCACCAGTTAATCTAACTAACCTGTTACCATGCATGTTCTTCCATACATCACCTGCATTATAATGTTTTTCATCATTCCAAAACGTATAATAATGTACTGCATAAGCTTGACACATTGGATCTGGAGTATTAATTAATTTCTCCATATACTTTCTATCTACCTTATCTTCAACAACCTCATCAGCATCTAAAGAAAATACCCAATCCATCTTAGCTTCTTTAGCCATTATAAGAAGCTCATTTCTATCACGTCTTTCATCATATTCTCTATCATGTTGTTTTAGTGTTACCTTACACGATAGTTCTACGTCACCTATATCTTTTATAGATATCTTATTTGATTCATTACTTATTTTTATAGGTGAATTATCGTCAAGAATAAATATATGGTCTGCAAATGTAGAACTCTTCTTTAATGACCTTATAAATATTTCTGCTTCATATTCATCTCTTAATTTAACCCTATATATTATACCTAAAGTTTGTTTAATGGTTTTTCTATTCTCGTACTTTTTTAATAGATCAACTATATGTGCAGTACCTCTTTTTAATTCTGGTATTCTATCTATAGTTCTTGAACCATAATGAAATACGAAAATATCTTTACACACAACAGTAACAAACCCAGCTTCATAAGCCCTAATACAAAAATCTAAATCTTCACAACCAGCAAAAAATCTTTCATCAAGTAAACCTATTTTATCAAATACTTCTTTATTTACAAATAAACATAATCCTGATACTATTCCTGCAGGTATTACTTGCCTGTAATTATTAGTATATAATCGTTTTGCAGTTATTTCAAACGACTCTCTGTCTCTACATTTTTCTTGTTGTATATTCATACCTACATAATTAGACATAGGTGCTGCTATAGATGCAGGTTTTGTACCAGAAATTCTCTCATATTCTTTACAATCAGCACTGAACTTCTTTAAAAAATTATGTGGAACTAAAGCATCATCATTAAGTATAACTACCCATTCACCTTTTGCTATCTTAATACCCATATTTACAGCTTTACCAAAACCTAAATTTTCAGTATTATGTATAGATATAATATCTGGATTAGTTTTTAAGTATTCTTCAGTATTATCTACAGATGCATTATTAACTACTATAATTTCTGTTTCTTCTGCGTCTGACCCATCTTTAACGTAAGCTAATGTTTCTGCTAAATGATTAAAATTTGAACTTGTCGGTATTATTACACTATACTTAATACTACTCACAAACACCTACCTTTCATAATTAATATTATAATTTTACTATGTACCAGATAACTCACCTAATTCAATTTCTTGGTGATTAATATTTCCATAAATATCAGAAGGATAATTAATACTTATAATTTCAAATGTTCTACCTACTACTCTAATGTAATCTTTAACAGAGGCAGGCACACTATATAAAGTAAATAATATAGGAGACGTCTTAACTTCTACACCAGAAAAATCACTTGTAAAATCTCTTTTTCTATTACTAATTCTACCTTTATGTGTACCTTGTACTGCCCTAAAAAGTATTGGAGCACCAGCATTTGAACTTAGGAATACTTCTATTGTACCAACTGTAGACTCATTTGTCAAATTAATTAATGAAATTGTTGATATTGAACTAAAAGTATTTAATGTGATTAACTCACCATTATTGGGGAATGTTAAAGACTCTACTGTACTACCATCAAGTGTAACCGTACCTGAACCTGTAGTAAACCCGTCTAACCTAACACCTATATTATTTTCAGCGAAAGTTAAAGAAACAGAATTTGTTTGTCCAGGAGAACTTAGAGTAGTAAGACCAGATGTAACAGTCTCTAATGTAAATGAATCTGTAAAAAATCTATCTATCATAATCATATCATTTGATTGTATAAAGGTGACTTTCTTGCAAAATTAGTATCACGATACTCATATATAGTATCTAGTATATCTTTCATATCAGCACCAAAAGAAGAACTTGTTGTCATAGAAAAATCTCCTATACTCATAGATTTAAGACCTATAGTCTTTCTTCTACTCCAAAATAAATTAACTAACTCCATACAGGTTGTTTTAACTACATCAGGTGGTGTTTGACCATAAGATACACTTAAATTAAAATCACCTGTAAATCTATTATCCAATACTAATATACCTACATCATTTTTCCTTTTATAGTCTACACCTGATTCTATGCTAGATATACCAACTATAGGGTATTTTTTTAGAACAATAATATCCATATCCTGAACGTTGTATTGTGTCTCATCTACACCATATTCAACTTCAAATGTATACCCTATATACTCATCTATTTTTTGAGACGCAGATGCAATAAACGTACTAAGTATTGTATCTGAATCTGAAACTGATATATCTAAATAATCTTTTACTTCCGATAAAGAAGCATAGTTTGCCATTATCATCTCCCATGAACACTATAAGTATCAAAATGATACGTATATAATATTATTTCAGCTTTTCAATTTTATGCCCTACACCAACAATACCAAAACCTGCTGCTACTACGCCAACTATTTTAGCTATATCAGGGTAACCCAAACTAATTAATCCTGCTGTTACTGCTGCTAATCCTGCTGCTGCCCAAGTCTTCCATCCCTTCATCATAATTACTCTCCTTTTAAATAAGTTTTATTTTTCTTTAGATTCTGAATCTATAACAGTATACCCAAATTTTCTTAAACGTTCTGCTGTGTTAGGGTTATCACAAAACCCTTTACCTTTTTCTATCTTTACAGATTCATCATATGTATTTTCTTGAAAAGAATCAACATCACTCCAAATAGCAGGACATCTAACTTCAAATCTTTTTTTCTTCATATGTTTTCCTTCTTAAATTACATTACTTTTCAATGGTATTTTCGACTTTATCTTCTATCTTATTAGTTCCAGCCTTATCAACTTTTAAATCTAACCCAGAAAGGCTACAACCAGCTAAGAATAAAGCTGCAATACCTACGATAATTAACTTCTTCATTTTCAATCCTCCAATAATAAATATAAGAATACAAAGAAAAGTTAGGGTTAGATATTAACCCTAACTTTTCTTGTTTTAAAAACTATATCTTTGTTAAAAAATTAACAAAGATATTTAGATTTACGCATTAATACCTTCCAAAGTTGCGTGATGGAGTGTGGACGCCATAACAAAAGCTTCATCTGAGTAAATATCAAACTCATCATATTGTGAGCTATTTTTACTCAAAGGAGTAACTGTTACGTCATTCATATAACCAACCCAGAACTCACTAGTATCTACGACAAATATATTTGTAGTATCACCAGTAGCTCCCAACTGATTTGTACCATCCCAGTAGTAGGTATTTAGTACATTGGTAGAAGCATAAACAGGTATATCATCATATGCCATAACCCTAAAACCACCATTTACTTCTACAGAATCAATAAATCTCTGTTGACTTTGCAATAGTGCGTTAATTTTTCTTCTACCTGATTTTGAAGTAACTATAACATCAGGTGAACCGGCACATGCATCAATAGTTTCATCCAACTTAGCTACAGTAAGAGCAGAACCACCAAGAGTAGTACCTTGTGCAATTCTCTGACTACCAGTAATCAAAGTATTCAAACCATCAGGCTGATTAGAATTGGTAGTATTATTACCATAGAACATGGCATCTTCTTCCATATCTCTAAAGGCTCTACCTCTAGATTCAATTTCTTCTGCAACCAAATCCTTATAACTTCTACCAGCATCTTTTGCAAACCTAGTTACCTTACCTCTTGCAAGCAATGTTCTAAACTGAAATGTTACCCTAGAATATGCACCACGATCAGTATCAGGTTCTGCTGTATCAGCTATCCATTGTGCAACTGTATTTCCTGCTGCTGCACTTCTTCTGTTTAGTAACCAAGAATCAGAATTTCTCTGTTTTCTAGGTATGTTCTGTCTAAGAGGATTCTTATACTCTATGATCTCTGATACCACTTTATCTACTTCTGGTTGAATAAGAACACCAGATGTACCAGCATAATCAAGAGACCTCTTAATTTCTGACTGCCAATTTTTACTCATAATTTTCTCCTTATTATTTAATTAAGTTTACTTTTTGTCTTCTTCAGCTAACTCTTCTTCAGCTAAATCAAACATATATCTCAATTTATCACCTGGATTTTGTATCTTACCCATCTTTTCAGATCTCGCAAGTTCCTTATCCTCTGACTTTGACTTCCTACTATCTTCTTTGTGTGCCTCTGAACCCACACCTTTTCTTATTGGAAGCGTAGTTTTAACTAAAGTAGATAGTGCCTCTAATGACCTTTGAAGTTCAGATATTTTAGTATCATCTTCTTCTTTAGCTTTAGCAACCTCTTCTTTAACTTCTTCTACTTCTTCTTTAGCTTTAGCTACTTCTACATCTACATCTTCTTTAGCCTTAGCTACTTCTTCTTTAGCTTCTTCTACTTCTTCTTTAGCTTTAGCTACTTCTTCTTCAGCTTTAGCTTTTGTAACTTCAGAAACAGATTTTGTAAATGCTTCAAGAGTTTCTTTTAGCTCATTAAAACTTGTAGACAAACACTCAGATACAGCCTTCTTTACATCATCTAGACTAATACCAGGGTTATCAACTTTTCCACGGGCTTCTTCATCTGTTGTACCTGTTAGAGCCATTGATGCTTTAAGAAAATCCAAAGCACCTCTAAGTGCATTAATCTGAACTTCTTTATCTTCAGTACTCAAAGCAGATTCTACAGATGAAATAAGAAGTTCAATCTGATAAGCATCTTTCTTTATGCTATCATCTTTACTTTTCTTTACCTTCTTTTCCTTAGTAGACATACTATTCTCCTTATTAAATTGTTTACTTAACGACTTCTCAACATACCATGCTAACGTTCTAGAAGATGGATCTGCTGGAACCGTTACCAATGATGTTTCAAATAACCTTATTTGGTTTACATATTGAACTACTTTATCTAAACCTTTAATAAATTTTTCTGTAAAATCTAAAGCAGTACCACTTACACTAAACTTATTAAGTACACCTTCTTTGATTTTCTCCCAAATATCTGGAACTGTTTTAGAAATTAAAGCTTTTATCCATAAAGCTCTTTCCTCTGGTAGATATTTAACCTCTAATATCTTACCTATTTCTTTATCTCTATCATGATTATATAAAAGGGTAGTGTATTTTTTAAGGTCATTCTCAGCCCCCACTAATGCACTTTCTGAAATATATAAATCATCAACATCTAAGTCAGCAGTTGTTGCAATACCTTCTATAACACATTTACCACCCTCTTCTGCAAACCTACGTACTTCCAATAAAGAACTAAACTCGACACCTTTATTAACACTACCAATACTACCCAATTTTTCCTGTTTAGAAACTTTCTTTGGGTTACCTGTTGTACTATCTGTTGTACTTCTATCTAGCTTTACTAGATAGTTTCTACCCCTAGTTTCAAATTCTTCTACAATTTCAGAATATTTATTTTCTAAATTTTCTTTACTGAACCCGTAAACAGGTTTACCAGTTCTTACTGCTGTCTCATAAAAGGATTTAACTATTGACTCCCTAAAAAGTAAATCTTCATCACTTAAAGTATTAAGTTCAACATCAATACTTAAGTCAAATACATCAGGTCTATCATCAGTACCTTCTCCCTTTAAAAAATCTTTCTTTATTCCCATAACTATTTCCTCTTTCTTTTATTTAAACCTTTTTTTGGTTCAATTGGAACATTTATATATTCCAAAATTTCTTTCATGCCTAGCTTCTCCATACAAAACTTATATAATTTTGGGTGTGTACTATACATAATTTGAAATTTATTTTGAACAGGGTGTTTATCTAAATGTGCACCAAAGGCACAATACACACAACCAGTCCTACTAAACCCTTTATCATAAATCTTAGAATACTCTAAATTTTCTTTTTTTATATACTTCCATATATCTTCTTCTAACCAAAACATTAAAGGTCTAGACTGCTTTTTACCGCTACCTTTATTACAACCATCTTTACTGTAACTTTGTTGTCTTAAAAGAGATTCACTTGCCATAACACCTATATAAGGTGTTCTACCATTTTTTTGATAAACAGTAAAAGGTCTTTTCTTCATAACCTCACAACATTTATCAGATATTTTAAATGGTGCATCAATTAAATATTGCCACTTTTTACTAATTGTACCAGATTTATTTTTTCCTATACCATTTAAGCGTCTATCTATACTATCTTCACAAACACCCCGTTGAATCTCACCTATAAATTGAGCTTGTTCTTTAGAAATAATAGGAAACCCATATCTTTCTAATACCATCTTAAAATTCATTTTAGGTTTAATCCACTCAATATTAGGAACAGTCTTTATAAATTCCCTTACTTCAGGAAATTCTAATCCAGTATCACAAAATACACCTGGTACTTTAGGATACAAAGACCTCACTAAGTGTAATAAAACTGTACTATCTTTACCACCAGAAAAAGCAATATAAACTTTACCATGACATCTATTATACCATTCTCTTATTCTTTCCTTTGACATAGCTATTTTCAAATCAAGAGAATATTTTTGTCTTGTTTTTAAGTCAAATGACATAAGTTATTTTAAGCTTTCTTTTTAGGTGCATCAATTATATCATCACTATTTTCATTAGAAATACTATTATTTTCTAATTCTGTAGGATTTGCATTAGATACCTCATTACTTGTAGTACCTGATCCTGCTCCACCATCATCATCTAATACTAAATATTGATTACCTACTCTTACAGCTAACCTATCACCACCTGGAACTGGGTCGAAATTTAACGCTTTTCTTGCTTCATTTTTAGTTATGATACCTGCATCAGACATCTCACGTGCTGTACTTGCATCAACTACAGGTTCTAATACAAAACTTATTGTTGTATCAGGATATATTTCACTAATTAATTCTTGATTTATTTTATTTGTAATTAAATTAACAAGAGGTCTAAATAACTTAGATCTACCAGTTTTAAATAACCTATCTACTGTGGCGCGAGTTAAACCATTTGCGTCACCTAGGTCGGCTGAACTAACACCAAAATTCTTATTTACAGTTTGTTCAATTATCAAAGTAAGCTCTGCTAATTGCATTTCTCTAAATGGTCTTGTAAACGATACCCAACCAGCACTACCCACATTATCTATAACATTGATTTTTTTCTTACCACTTTCACCACGATTAGCTTCAAATTGTGCTTTTGCTCTTTCATAAGCTTTTCTACCTATTGTTTCTAAATGTAAAATACCAGGTGGGATCTCATCATCAACAAAATGCTTGGCTATAGATTTAGAAGAGAACATTAAAGCTGATATCTCATCTATAATAGTTTCTATTATAGGTGTACCATAACTTGAATAACTTCTTGGAAACTGTCTAACCCAAATTAAATCATCTACATCATGTGATATAGAAGATTTAACTCTACCAGCTTTATCAACTAAGTCCTGTTTAAAATAACATATATAAGAACGAGTAGAATCTAATATAGGTCTAAACTGTGAAGCATCTCTTACATAGATTTCTACTATGTTACCATTTATATTTCTAACCTTTTCAATAATAGCTTGATCTAATACCAATAAATCAATAAGAAAGGAATGAAATAGAGTTGGCCATATCTCTTTTGATATATTAGGTCTACCTATAAAATCTTCTACAACAGATTTACCTGGACCTTCTACCTTTATAGGTAAATGTGCTATTTCTTTTACTATACTATCAATAGCTGGTCTTACATGAGATGATCTACGATATATTTCTCTTAAAGTATCAAAAGACAATAAAGAATCTCTTTTTATATCGCTAGGTGAATATGACCAAGACTCAGAACTGGAAGAATGATCATCTCTCCAACCACGTTTAACTGAAAATCCGTTACCATCTATTAAATTTTCAGATAATCTTATTGTTTTTTCATCTACAACCTCTGCTGAATAATTCTTTACAGCTTCAAGAGCATCACCAAATCCCATAGATATCTTTTTACCATCGTAATCTAAAACCTGAAAGCCGTTATTATTTTCTTTTACTTTATTTTTTCTTGCCATATATAATTCCTTTTTAACCTATAGACCAACTAGCAAAACCACCTTTACCACTAATACCTTCACTTGAATATTTTTTACTACCTTGTACTGCCAGATAACTAGCTAAAACTGTATCAGTATACGTACCATAAGGGTATTGTAATAATTCTTCTATCCATATGCAAATAGAGCAACCACAACCTTTTTCTACATCCCAATCAAATTCACCTTCTTCAAGTGGAATCATCCATCTACCATTCTGAAAATCCGTAGCCATTGCAGGTACACCAAAATCAAGACTTCTTTTTTGATTAGCACCTGTTGTAAATGGTTCAATATTCATATCAACACCTTCTAGATCTTCTAACCAATCTATAATAGCTTGTTGATAAAAATTATTTTCTACAACAGCAGCTATAGGCTGTGTCTCATTATACATATCTATTAATTCTCTTGCTGTATCAGGAGAAGAATATTTACCTCTTCTTATTTCTATAGGGTATCTTCTCTTCTTTTCTTCATCAAAAGCCAAACAAAATAATACAGTATACTTAGCACTACTTTTTTGACCTATAGCCAAATCGACACCTATAAATTTTTCTTTATCATCATGATAAGGAATTTCACTTCTTGGAAAACAACAAGCTCGGATATGTTCTTTACTAAATGTCTTATCAAACTCAGACATCATCAATCCACGAAATGCAGGATTAAAGTAGTTTGCACCTCTAAATTTAAATTCTTCTATTAAAGCATCCTTTGGCCACCTTTCAGGCCATACAGGTGTAAATTTTTCATCTATAGCATACTTATAGGATTTAACTTTAGGTGTTTTTAATAACTTTGCAGTTAAATCATCTTTATGCCAAGGTGTTGCAACATATATAATTCTAGATTCAGGACCACTACGGATATCCATCCAATTACCAAAAAATGCATCTATTACTTGATGACGCATACTAGGGTTGAGTATAGCATTTTTAAAACTAACAACATCATCAAAGATGACCAAATCAGCTTTACCACCAGTAGCAGATGCTAATACACCACAAGCCTCTATAGATGAATCTTTACGAACTTGAGAACCTGCCAATCTAATTTTTGATGCTGACCATAATAAAGCACCTTTATCTGTTATATCTGGAAATATATCATGGTACTTACCACCCTCTTTAGTTATATGACCTTTAATTTCTGATAGTATCTTACATGATAAATCATCAGAATGGCTTATAATCTTTATTCTTAAATCTTTATTATTACCTAATTCCCATAAACATCTTTCTACTGAAATAGAAGTAGTCTTACGGTGGTCTTTAGGTGAAGTTATAACAACAAACCTGTTTTCTGTTATCTTATCATGCCATTCCTTGTGCATAGAAGATAAAGGAAACTCAAAGTCAGTAGCCATATATTGAGAAAATATAAAAGGGTCTTTTCTAGCAGCCTTTTTAATCTTCTCCAGGTTCAATAAGAGCAATTGCTCTTGTTGTTTCCTTAATTCGTTTTGATAGTTCGTCATCATCTAAACCTTGTACTTCTACACTAACTGTTTTTTCAGTTCTTACAGTAGGTTGTCCTAAAAGTAAACGTTTTTGCTCAGTAGTAAATCTTAGAGTACTTATTATTTCATTCCAAGTAGTAGGCTCTACTTCACCAGTATATATCTTTTCTGTTACTATATTTTCAAGTTCTCTCAACATACCTAAAGTTACTTCATCTTTTTCTAATATAGCAACATTTTCTGAAGTTTCTTTAAGCGTTAGTTTTGTTTTTAGTAAATTTTGTAGTTGAAATGTTTTATCTTCCCATTCATCTTCTTTCTTCCATATAGTAATTAATGATGGGGATACACCTAGTTCTTCAGCTACTTTACTTAAATTACCGTATTTACGATAAAGTTTAAACGCTTGTTTTCTCTTTTCTACCTGTTTTGGTCTACCCATATTAGCAAGAATGTACCATAAAATTAATTATGTGTCAACAAGTATTACCACATAGGAACATAAAAAAACCCTACAATGTTAACCATCTAACATTGTAGGGTTACGGAGGATACTTAAAACATGAGAATAAAAAGCGAAAGTAAAAATAAAATAAAAATATAAATTACTATGTACCCTCACTAAAAGACAAAAGAGTTACAGCTCTTCTGCCTTCGATACCACAATAAAAGAGACAACACGCGAATATATACAACCTATTTATTGTGGTGACCTACGTACTATAATAACTCTTAACTAAAGAGCCATCTTCAATCTGTTCTTTAAATTTCTCACCAAACTTAGCAAGCCTGTACTTCTCACCTTTATACTCGTAAAAACCTCCTTTATGGAATAATATCTTTTCTAACTTAACACCTAACATTATGGTGTCTTTAACACTATCAAACCCTTTAGAATATAAAACATCTACTTCAACAGGGCCTCTAGGCTGAGACATTTTATTCTTAACTACAGACAATCTACACTCCATACCGATAGGATCACCTTTTATAACATTTTTAGTGTATATAAACCCTTTATTATGTGTTTTAATCCTAACAGAAGAATAAAATTTAATAGAGTTACCATAAGGTGTTGTTTCAGGGTTGCCAAACATTACACCAATCTTCTCTCTTATTTGAGAAACTAATACTAATGAAACTTTACTATCCCATATTATCTTATTGATTTTTCTTAGTGCTTTAGATACTATTCTAGCTTCTTCACCTAATGCTTTTGTATCTTCTATTTTTTCTGATTCTAATTGAGCTTTACTAGGCAATACAGAAATTGAGTCTACAACTAAACATGCTTGTGTTTTATTAGCTTGTGCGAATTCACAAGCTGTAATTATTTTATCAAAAGCATCCTCAAGGTATTTTGAACTTAATAGTAAAAGTTTTGAATCATCTAAGCCTAAAGTAGAAGCCCAACCAGACAATAAAGAATTCTCTGTATCCAGCATTATAGCAAGACCATCATTTTTCTGACAACTAGCAAGAAGATTCGCAGCTAAAATAGATTTACCTGAACTCTGCCACCCGAATATCTCTGTTAATCTACCATAAGGTACACCGCCACCTAATGACCAATCTAAAGTTTTAGAACCAGTACTTAGAAAACCTAACTTATGTTCTGGTAATGGCTTATCTTTTAAAGTACAAGCATCTTTACCAAAACTAGCCAGTAAATCCTCAAATATGTTTTCATTTTTAACCATATATTCCTCTTACTTCCACCAAAATAAAGCTATCAAACCAATAGGAAAAACAAGTACTGAGATAGTAATAATTATTGCTCTCCTTAAAAACATAATACCCTCCTTTAACTAATTAAACTTTCTATCTCTTTAAGAAGATTTTCTTTTGAATTATCTTCACTATCTTCCTTATCTTCCTCTACAGTTACAGGTGCTTCTATGAGATTCTCTACCTCACTAACTACTGTTTCAGATTTAGTCCCATGAATATTATTAATAACAGCCTGTAATTCCAAAGGATCTCTAAAAGTTGCAATATCCTTATCCAAATCAAACATATTATCAATCCACTTATCTACTACAGCTTTATCAGAATGTAAAGGTGAAGTATTAGCAGCAGGTTTTAAGGTATACTTGGTATCTTCTTTAGTTGTACCTACTCTTTCTATAATCATATCTCTACCATTGTCAATATCTGTTATATCACCATAATCTTCATCATACAGGTAACTTAAAATATTTTCATATAGTAATATACCTGACCTCATTACTTGAACACCTTTATCTTCTTCACCTCTTACTACAATATTGTAATAAACACTCTTAGACGGATATAAACTAGAAGCTAATTCTTTGTTTCCTGCCAATTTAAGTTTATAAGCAAACTCACAAATAGGGCATTCCTTATTAATAACTTTTAAACAGTTATACATAGTATCATTTGGTGGAACTTTCCAATGCGATCTACATTCAAAAGCTATATCACCTGCCTCACTCCAAGGTGGCAATATCCTAATTCTAGTTGAACCTTGTGGTATCTTCCACATAGGTAAACCGCTTCTTTGTGATTCTTCTTCTAATCTCTGTTTAGATTGCTTTGCTCTTTCTTTATCCACTTTAAAAACTTTTCTAGACATCTTTATTTCCCTCCTTAGATAATAAACTACCACAAATAAATTAAAAACAGTGTTACAGCAACATATGTCATAATCATACTATACTCTCCTTTCCTTTATTATGTGTTTTCTGTAACATCAGAATCTACTTTACGATTAAAACCTATACTCTTTAGCATATCTTTCTTCATTACAACTGCATCTCTGTTACCTTTATAAAGTTCCCATTTGCGTACACTGTCTACATACTCTTTTTTATGTTTAATTACAGCTGGACTAATATTCACAATTTCTTTACACTTATTATCAGTATTACCATTCTCACTCTTTGCATCTAAAAATACTTGTGAAGATATTCTTTTTAATTCATCTTTAGCTGTTAAATGTTCTGCGTATGATTCTGCTGTTAATCTTGAAAATATATAAAATGATTTAACTACCTTAATATATTCTCCTTCTAAATCGTCTGGATTTATATTATATAAATCCTCTACATATTTCTCAAACTCTTTATTCAAATTCATAATCTTATTATACCCCCTTTTTTAAAAAAAGTCAAGTTTATTTATCATTATTATTTTTGCTTGACATATTAAAACTATTTTTCAACCTTCTTATTGCAACTATTTCTTTTTGTTCTGCTGGTAAATAGGCGAAAGACTCTAAATCATAACAATCTATTAGTTCACAATAATGCTTATAACAAACATATGTTTTTGCCTTTTTCAAACCTTTATCATGAGGTATTTCAGCATAATAAAATACCTCTAAGTTTGTTACTAATCTTTTGCAAATAGCACACTCACCTGACCTTTCAACAGGCTCTCCATTGAAATTTAGTTTCTTTTTACATTCTTTCATTATAACACTCTTTCCTTTCCATGTACACATTTAATAGTTGGAAATCTTAAAGATATACCTCCTTCCTGATTTTTTGTTTCTTCAAAATATTGTACTGTAATAGTCTTTCCTAATATTTCATCTGGATGTTTATAATAGAATTCCCTTTGTTCTTTAGAGAAACCAGACCCAACTTTAACCTTATTATTTTTATGCTCTATTATCACAGAAGCTAAAGTTTCACGTTCAATATCTTGACCATCTTCTAAGAATCTCATGTTATCCATTATGATATTTTCAACAATATACTCGGCATCCATAAAAGTTTTTACTTTTAATAGATTATTAGTTCTCTTTCCCTCATAACCAACATTCTTTCTTAACATTACACCTTCATAACCTCTTTTTGTAGCATTTTCTACTAGTTTAGTTAATTCATCTAAAGAGGTTATTTTAGTTTGTTCTAGTATTTCTACATTCTTAATTTTAGACTTACCGCTAGAAAATCTAGGTGAATTATTTAACCTTTCCATAAGAGTACTACTAGATTTCTTACTATTAAATTCTTCAATGGTTAGACAATCGAACATAAAAAACTTAGGATTTTCAATGGTATGGTCTTTCTTTCTTATCTCTTTCATTACCGATTGAAAATCTTCAACACCATTTTTTACTATACAAACTTCACCATCTAAAACCATATTTCCTAGACCACTTAAATTTTCTTCTAGTACACCTAAAGTATAAAACCTCTTACCAGTCCTGGAATAAAATTCAACAATACCATTTTCTATTTTAATGACACATCTTACACCATCTAACTTTCTACTACCATACCATTCTCCACTATCTACATTTATCATACCACTTACATATTTATTAGCCAATGCAACTTTAAATTCTGGTATTAACCCTGGTATAACTTTATTAATAAGACTTGCATTTGCTCTTGTCTCTATATCTTTATCTAATATGTCATAGATAAGTTGGTCGTATAATATATGATTAAATATAAATTGTTTAACCTCTAATATAGCCTTATGACCTGTTATTTTTCTATTAGAAAGTCTGTCTAATAGCTGAAATAAGCAATCGTTACCACTTCCACCAGCTATTTGTGTATTTTTCTTTACATTATCACTTGTTACACCATACGTCTTACTATCGTCATTAGTATATTTTAATACCTTAATAATAAAGGCATTATCCTTATACTTAGATAGTATTACCTTCTTTTTATTTGAAGATGAAGTTGCTTTCATTTCATCTACAAATGTTTGTAAAGATTTAAAATCATCCATATTTACTCCCTCCTATTATTGTTTTAACATTCACCCCAAGATTTACCTATTTTTATATCTACAAGAACATCCCCCATTACAGTATCTTTCTCTAATATAAGTTTAATTTTTTCAACTAAGTCTTCTTCATCATCGTGTATTATGAAATACACAGCATCATGTTTTGTGTGTATAAGTTTACTCTTTTTATCTTTTAAGAAATTATGTACTGCAAGAACTTTAGGCCAGAATATAGCTGAACTTCCAGATTGTATAGGAAAATTTACAGCCTGCCTTGTAATATCATGGTCTATATCATATATCTTATACTTTGATGTTATAAACCTTCTTGTTCTACCAGCTATATCTTCAATATAACCAAACTTTAAAGCAAAATCACTATATTCTTTAAGTAGAATACTAGCTTTAGGGAACTTCTTAAAGAAACCTTTCTTTAGTTTTATTGCATAATCTAAAGAAATACCAAATTCTTCAGAGATACTCTTTGGACCTCTCCCATATAAAGTACCATAAACAACACCTTTAACTTGTGCCCATATCTCCTCACTATAATCTATACCAGCAATTATTTTAGTTAGCTGTACTTTAGCATCTGGTGCATCTAGTATTTTACTTAGTTTTTTATCTTTTGATAAATATGCTGCTATTCTAAGCTCAAACTGTTTATAGTCCATACCAACAAACTTATAACCTTCTGGTGCAACATAACAGTCTCTAAAACCACCTTCCCTTGGTATTGTATGTAAAGATGAGGCTAAACGACCGCTTACTGTACCATTAAGATTATTTTCATTATGTAACTTATTATCACTTTGTAGCATACAAAACAAATCATTACTATAATCTGGCTCATAAGAATCTAAATCACTTAATAACGTTGATAGTTGTATTTCATTATTCATTGATATGTACTTTGATGTATCTTCTTCAGAAACGGTATCAGGAACATTAATATCAAATTTAATCTCTTTCATTAAATACGTACCTAAGCTCTTAACAAGAGTTCTAGCATCATGTAATAAACTAGGAGCTTCATGTTTAGATTTTAAAGATTTTAGTACTTTTTCATCTGTACTATAACCACCAGACGGTGTTTTCTTATCAGACCGCAACCCTAAAACATTAAATAGTGTATCACCAACCTGTTTAGGCGATTGCCAGTTTATATCAGCAATCCCAGTTAACTTACGTTTAATCCTAACAAGATCAATGTTCTTATTTATATTTAATAGTTTTAACTTATTAATATCAACAGGTATACCTTCTATCTCTATATCAATTAACATTTGATTTACTGGCATTGTAGTTTCAAAGAACAACTTAGAAAAACCTTCATCTATTATCTTCTTATAAAAGAGTTTATACAACCTATACGTTACATCTGCATCAGCATTATTATACTTAGCCACAATATTTTGATCCATCTTATCCATTGCTACTTTAGTAGATAGATTATAATAAGAAACATCAGTATATAATGAAGCTAAAGATTTCAACCCATAAGAAATATTATCATTCAATAAGCCTATCGCAGCATATGTATCAAAGAACCAATTAACCGTATCAATATTATATCTTATTTTAAGAAATTTACAGTCGAACTTTGAATGTGTTATTTTCTTAGCTGGTAATGAAAATATCTTTTTATAGTACTCTAAATTAAAAGGTAAACATATAGCAACTCCTTCTTTAAAGGAAAACGAGCATGTTACTAGATCATCTTTATAAGGATTAAGTCCAGTAGTTTCTATATCAAAAGCAAACTCGTCTACCTTTTTTAATATATTATATACTCTATCATAGTCATCTGAAAATACATACTTAGTAGGTATCTGAGTATATTTGCCTTCTGCTAGTTCAAAACCTTTCTTTATATCTGATTGCATAGCATATAAATTTTTTATTACACTTAGAGATGCTTTTGGTGCAAAAGTAGGAATTACACTATATTTATCCTTTTTAAATACATACCCTCTAACATCAGATAATTTAATTTTACCTAGAAAATATTTAGAAGCTATTGCACCTAAAGCGATAATAACTTTAGGTTTTATTACTTCTATCTCCTTTTCTAATAACTTAGAACAAGCACTTATTTCTGTTATTTTAGGATTTACACCACCTTTGGTATTACATTTAACCAACATTGTAGCATAAACATTGTTCCTTTTATAACCAGCTTTTTCTATACATTCACTCAGCAGAGACCCAACATTACCAGAAAGAGCTGTACCAAATACAGAATCATTCTGACTTATAAAATCACCTACAAACATAATATCACTGGTTACAAGACCATTACCAGTAATACAATGTTCTCTACCTTTATTTCTATTATGTTCACCTAAATAACATAAATCACACTCTTTTTCCATTAACAACCCCCTCCAACAAAAATTATTTCATAATTATTTCTTTTAAGTTCACCCAACGAGATTTTCTATCATACTTTCCATAAAGATAGAATTTATAATCTTTAAACTGCTCAGTATTAAAATTTTTCCTCATATGTTCTATAATAACATCTTCGGTGTACCCTTGACTTTTACGCATATCACCTAACCAGTCCTCTGGTACGTCATCATCATACTTTTTAACTTTAACACTTAAAAGATCATTTTTAATTGTTGGTGTACCACAACCTGTACCCATAATACTCTCCTTATATACCTCCAAATTTTGATGTAGTAAAGTTATAACCGCCTGGAGTAACTCTTTTAACTTTATAAATTATTTCATCATTGCTATTATTACAACCTACACATACTCTATTATGTATACCATAACTTTTAAATACTGTACCACATTTTAAACAAATTCTTTTTTTAATACTTTTTATTTCATTACTAACGTATTTACCCTTCTTGTGCCAATTCATATGCGTCATCTTAGCATGTTTATGGCAATATTTTTTACTTTGTGTTCTGGTATATAGTATCTTTTTGCAACCATCATACTTACAAGGTATTTTTAAAATTTTCCTTTCTAAGTATTTTATTTTTTTCTTATTAAGTTTACATTTCAAAATACAACCCCTTTCAACTCTGGAACATAAATTACGAGATAATATCACTATTAATTTTACTTGATATTTAAGTCAAGTAAAATTAATAGTATCAAGTTAATTTTTACTGGCATAAGTTATTGTATAGAAAAGACTTAAAAAAACTGGAAATACGCTTGACTTTTACTATGAAAATATGATATAATAGGTAGATTAAAGAATTTTCTTTTACTTCGAAAGAAAAACATTCAAAGAATGTTATTTGTTTTTCTTGAGAAGCTAATAAATTGCGTAGCAATTTTTAGTGCAATAAACATTGCTATTTTACTTGTGATGTTAATAAATTGCCACGCAATTTTTAATACTCTTTCTTCTTTTTTAATTATCATTTTGCTTTTGCTATTTGCTCGGAGATACGTCTACATTTTATCTTGACTTCAGTTATTAAAATTATCTTTCTCAATAAGCACACAGTATCCTTCAGTATTTAAATTATAAAGTAGCATAGCATAACCAGTATTTCTAAATAAGTTGTATGCAATTAAAGCTTCCATTTTACTTTTATACCACAGCATATAACAATCTTCATTTTTTAATTCCTCTATTTTATTTTTAAATTCTACTTCTTCTTTAACTATCAAGTACCTTTCAGAACTACCTTTCTTATTATCTTCATCAAAATAATTACAATCTGTACTCATAAAATAGAATTCTTTAATATCTGATTCTGTAAGTAAATCGTATATAAAGAAACCTGACTTTTGTTCTGTTAGCTTTTTCATTGTATTTTCCTTTAATAATGTGCTATTACTTTTAATGGTTTCCAACTACCATATGATTTTGACATAGTAAAGTTACTTGTTTGTACTCTAGTACTAGTCTGATGTATTTCACTTATTTTTTTTGGTTTAGATAAGTTATAAAGGTCGTTTAATATATATAACAAAAGACACCCTAAAATAAATAAAGCAACATATAAAAAGAAATCACTTTTAATATTTATCATTTACACTCCTTTTACATAGTTCTAAAATTTCTGTTTGTGTTAAATCACCTGGATCACCTGAATCAATAAGTATTGGAATCATATTAAAATACTCAGATAAAGTATTACATATTTTTAATGTATCCTCTTTTGCATCACTATCAAGCATAACAAAGATTGTTTTTACATTTAAAAAAGCTGTAAATATTCTTATCTGCTCTTTACTGATTCTTTTACCTAGTATTGCAATACCGTAATCTGGTATTTTAAGAATATCAAATACACCTTCAAATAAAATTATAAAATTTTCATACTTGTTTAAACTTTTTAAAGAGAAAACACCTAAGTTTTTCTTACCATAAGTTAAATATTTTGGTGTCTTATCAAAAACTGTCCTACCTTGCCAACCAACAATTGTGTTATTAACCTTAACAGGAAAAACTATCCTACCAGATAATAAACCTGTTTGAGTGTAATACCCTTGTAACTTAACACAGGAATCAATAGTTACACCTCTATTTTTAAGATATTTTATAGCTTGGTGTTCATCTGATAAATCTGTTAGTTTAATAAATTCTTTAGTATTTATTAAACTCCCGCTATTTTCAGGTTTCTTAATTACTTTGATAGGTTTAATAGTTTTTAATAAGTTTAATACATCTTTATTATTTACTATTTTACCTCCCCAATCGCATTTCCAACAATGAAATACACCTTTCTTAATATTAATACTAAGATGGTCTGTTTCATCATCACAACCTGGATTAATACATGTTGTAGTTATTTCTGTTGTCATTTACTTACCTTTTTCTTTTAATTTTGATTCCTTTTCTAACATTGCTACTAGTTCTTGTTTTGTTTCACAATTAGGTAGAATCTTATTATATACAGTATGAAAAGAAAGATTATATTTATCTCTCATATCATGTATAGTCATACCGTATTTTCTTTTAATCTTAGATGTCTTTTTATTACCATAACATAGAGAACACTTCATTTCCAGATTACTTATGCTATGGTCATTTTTCTTTCCATTTTTATGTCTTGCTATTAATACAACAATATCACCATCTGCACCACATTCTTCACACTTATTACCTACTTGTTTTAATCTTTCCAACCTATTAAGTTTAAGTTGGTAATGATTTTTGTAATATGAACCTTCACCACCGCTCCACCTATTATTATTTTCACCCGCATTATAACTAGCTCTTTTTTTCTTTACATTTTCCATAAATCAATTTCCTTTAATTAAGATTTCAAATACTTTTTTGTAATTTTAGTTAATATTGTTATGATGTTGTCTGTAATATCTTCTTGTTCTTTATCTGTCATTGCTTCTAATTCAGATTCTGAAACGTAATCTTGCCAACAAAAAGTTACTTGTGCTAATAGTATATCCTTTGCTTTTTCCTTTGCTGAAATTTCTTTATAATTCTCATTCATTATCATCTACTGTCCCCCTATTTTTGTTATAAAATACTTGCATCCCATATTCTAACTTTAGCTAAATTAATATTACATGATACAACACCTCCTTTTGGACCAGCTTTTTGTTTACTTACTAATAACCTTAATTTATTATTTTTTAATTCATCTTCTGTTTGACATACTGTTAATACTATATGTGATATATGTACTTTACCTTTACCACCATATGTATCTTTTAAACCTACAAATTCTCTACCATAACTGGAAGCTGCTGTTTGAGAAGCTGTCCATATAGGTATATTAGTTTCATTAGCTAATGCTTTTAGTTCTCTAGCTGAATCTTCAACTTCTTGCCACCTACTATCTCTTTTAGAAACAGATGCTATTTCATCTAGGTAATCTAGGATAATAATATCTACATCTTTCATATTAGAGACTATAGCTCCTAATTTAGAAACAGAAAAATCTCCGCCTGTAAAATCTTTTATAAATAATAAATTTTTATGTTTTTCTACTTTTTTAAATAATTCTTTTGACTTTTCTGGGTCTTTTCTAAATGTTATAAAATCAAGGTTAGAAAATAATGAGTCAAATCTTTGCATAACTGTTTCTATTGAATCCTCTAAAGTTACAAATAGTACTTTTTTCTTATCCATAACAGCACCCCAAGCGAAATTTAATAACAATGTTGATTTACAACCGCCTGTTTGTGCATTGATTAAACCGAACTCTCCTGGCGCAATTCCACCACTTAATTTAATATCTAAACTATTTATTTTTGTTGGTATAGGTTTAGGTCTTGATTTACGTTTATCTAAAGAAGATACATATTCTACTGGTTTATTATCATCTGGACTATATTTATTTATATTTTTTAAATCAGAAAGTATACTCTCTACTTTATTAATATCAAAATCTGTTATAGCTTGTGATAATCTCTTTTTAAACTTTCGTGTTTTAATATAGTTACTTAGTTCTGTTTTTATGAATTTAATATCATATTCAGTATTAAATATCCCAGATATAAGTTCAGATATAATAGGTGATTCCTCTTTATGAAAGCCTTGACTACCTATAGTTTTCTGTAATAGAAAAATAAATGTATCATAAGGTATAATATCTTTACATTTTTTCTGGTAGGTTTCAACTATGAAAAAGAAATACCTATAATATTGGTTTTGGAATATATCATCATCAATATAAGATATAGATTCATTTAAGAATTGTTTATCTTTTAATAAAGCTGATAATAGTAATTTTTCAAATTGTGTGTTCAACGTAGCCCCCCTTTTATTACATTTTTAAGTTTAGGTATTCTTTTTACTTCTTGTAGAACTTTAGTGTTCCATTCTTTAGGATAATTTTTTAATTTCATACATCTAAAATAATAATAAAATATATCTATTCCAAGTGCTTCTTCAAGTGTGTAACCATTCTCTAAAAAACTGTTTAAGTAATTCTCTTGTGTTTTATGTAACCCTTCTATATCAACTAAATTAGAATAATTTTTAAATCTATTTATTGCTTCTTTAGATATTAATTGAGATGGGTAAGGTCTGTTACCTCTTTCCTCAAATTGTGAAAGCATATATTCATATGGTGGAATATCAAGACTATTTAAAATTTTATTTAACTTTTTAAATATCTTTTTAAAATTAATAAAACTTTTACCGCTTCTTCTTATACTGTAAGCTGGTATATGGTATTTTCTAACCATTTCTTCATATAGTATTAAAAGATCTAGTGCTTTATATGTCATAGCTTATATGTTTTAACATCATAACCTTCTTTAATAAGTTCATCTATTCTTATATTTGTATGCTGTTCAAAATACTTATTACCAACTTCTGCAAAACAGAATACATCAACTGAATCTTTACCCTTACAGTTTCTTAATGCTCTACCTATTTTTTGTGTTAATCCAAAAGGACTTTTACCTGCCCATGCCAATATTAATGTCTTAATATTGTTTAAGTTGATTCCAGTATCAAATATATTAGATGATAATAATACTTTAATCTTACCTTCTTTAAAATCTTTTTTAGTTTTGTCTCTTTTAGATTTATTATCATTACCATCTATATAAACAGAACCAGGTATTAAGTTATGTAATAGTTTACCATGATCTATTCTTCTAAAAAGTATCATAACTTCGTGTCTGTCTTTACATAAATCAGCAATCATTTGGTTTCTTGTTTTATCATTTATTAACATATCTTCTGCTTTGCTGTATGATACATTATCAATAAAATCTACTTTATAAGGTATTAAGTATATCTTTGGTTTAGTAGAGATACCTCTTTCTATTAACTCTGATTGTTTTACTTTAATAATAGGTTTACCAACTGTGGCTTCTATATAGTAATCTTTACCATCACTACGTTTTGGTGTTGCACTAAAACCTAACCTTATGTTGGCGTTAATACAACTATTAACTATCTTATAAAAAGTATTAGCTGCAACTGTCTGTACTTCATCAACCAAAACACCATCAAATTGTGTTAAATCATACTTTTTAGCACTTTGAAATGTTGATAGTTCATAATTTTGATTTACTAAAAACTCATCAAAAGTTTCTTGAAGTTCTGATAGTATGTCTATTCTATGTGCCAGTATAAGAAATTGAGATTGAGGAAACGCTGATATTATCCCTGCGATACACCTAGATTTACCTGCATTCGCAGCTAGGTTTATTATACCTAACCTGTTTTTAATACCACACTTTACAGCATCAATTTGATAATCTCTTAGATTTGCTTTTTCTAAATACTCTGTTAAAGAAGTAAGATTGATTTTAGGATAATCGCCTAAATATTGTATTTCTACATCTTTACTTAATACAATCTTTGCTCTTTGTAAAAAACCAACAGGAAATTTATTATTCTTTAAAAATTTAACTTTACCATCCCATGCACCTGATTTATATGCTGGTGAAAACCAATAACCAGGTGATTTAAATGTTAAAGCTCTATTTAAAGAAGCTGTATTATATTCCCCGAATATTTCTGCTGTACTACCTTTTATTTTTATTTTTGTATTCTTCAATTTTTAATTTTAAATATTTTAAGTGTTGCTTTTCTGGTATATAGTCTGGAATTGTGTATGTTATTTCAAATGGTAATTTATACCAACATTTATAACATAAAAAAGCGTATGCAAAAGACGAATTTACTCTATTTACATTACACATAGTACAAATTTTATTTTTTGTTTCCATGTTTAAACTTTAAATAATAGTTTTAAAGACATCCAACAATAAAAATTAATAGATAACCATACTAGAAACCAACAAAATACTACTTTCTTAGTAGTACTACATCTTTCACATAACATTAAATAGTTATAACAAAAACTATACACAATAAAAACTACAACTATTGATACTATCCACATAAATAATTCCATTTATTTTTCCTTTCTATTTTTAATTATATATTTCCATCTTTTAACAGCCATTTTTCCTGCATTTTTACTTATACCATAGTTTTTCATTAAAACTTCTATAATTTCAGTATAAGTAATAGTACCTTGTAAAAGATTAACTAAAGAATATTCAAACATATCTATTTTATGTCCTGATAGAACTTTACAAGATGTAACCCACTTACATTTATCTTTAGTACAAGTATCTTCTGTAAATAGTGTACTATCACCATAACAATGAAATTTAGTTTCTTTTTCCATTAATAAATTTCTCCCAATTCATAGTTCCAGGATAACATTTTGTACTGTGCCTATATAATCTAGGGTATTTATCAGATTTAGGCAACATAGTAAACTTATTAGATTTTATTTCATTATTACATACATAACATATATTTTTTTTATTTTTCATTAATTATAGTTTTATTGGATTTTTTCTTTAATTTTATACAATTAGTAAAATTATATAATATATCTGTGAAATGAGATACTATAAATATTTGATTAAACCTATCTGATAGATTATACAGTATTTTCAATAAATGTAAAGCATTATTTTTATCTAAAGCATCAAAAGCCTCATCCATAAATAATGTCTTATAATTTCTATTAGTTCTTTGTGTCTGGAATATAGATAAACTTAATCTAATTAATGATTTAAGTAATTTCTTTTCACCACCTGAATAATACTTCACATCACGTTTTTTAACCCCATCATCAATTAAAAAACTTATTGTTTCTTTTACATTACCGCTTTTTAGTTCTTCTTGTGTAGATATATGTATACTGTATTTGCTAATATATTTAGTTAGTATATTTAATATATCTTGTAGTTGTGGTAAAGCTGAATTTATAATTAATTGTGGTATACCATTACCACTAAATGCCTTAGATAGTAAAGATATTTTAGAAATCTCTGATGTTATCTTTTTTATCTCTGTTTCCAGTGATAAGTAATCTACTATTTTACTCTGATAAAGTTGTAAGTCTTTTTTAGTTTCTGCAAGAAGTATTTTATTTTGTGTAATTGTATTTTTTATAGTATCTATTTTTACATTTAATTTAGTTATTCTAATATTATTTTCATTTTTAAGTTCTGAAAGTTTTGATTCTAAATGTGTATGCTCTTTTTCGTCCACTTGTGGAACAGTACATTTATTTTTATTTTCTAAGCATTTCTGTTTTGCAAGGTTCAATTTTAACAAAATCTTATTTTCATCTTTTAACCACACGTCTTTTTTATGTTCTAATTTTTTTATTTTATCTTCTGCATCTACAGCACTCTTTATAAATTTACAAGATAGTAAGTTGTCTTTGCAACCTACATCATTTAATTTAGCTTTTTCATCTTTTAATGATTTAATTAAATTATCGTAGTATTCTATTTTTCTAGTTATCTTATTATTTTGTTCATTATACTTTTTTGTATGTAAATGTTCTTCATTAGTAATATCCAGTAATTCAGACATTTTATTTGATTTTTCTTTTAATTGATTTGTTAATTTATCGTATTGTTTTTGTATTATTTCTATTTTTTTATATTGTTTAGTAGAATCTGGTTTTTGCAACTCAATATTATGTTTTTGTAATAAAGTATTATTAGTTTTAAGTATATCAGAAGTTTTAATAAATTCCTTTTTAGATGTATTAATAGCATTGTTCAGGTCATCAATATTATTAATATTAAGTTTATTAAGCATGAGTTCCTTTTTACCGTTAGACTTATCTAGTTTACTATCTATTTTTTCTTTAATATCTAAGATAAAATTTAATCCAAGTAATTTATGAAAGATATTTTTCCTCTCTGATGGGTCTAAATCAACTATATCACCATAAGAGAATTGTGTAGAAAATACAGAAGATAATAAAAGTTCCTCTGGACCTATTAGTTTCTCTATATATTTATTAACTTCACCAACTTTAGGACCTACTAATGCTTTATTATCCTTATAAATGAATGCTGTATTTTTATTTTTGTTTATCTTTCGTACAATCCTATATTCGCCTGAATCTGTGGTTAATACTGTTTCTATCTTTCCATCATCAGATATATTGGAAATTTTGCCGTATGATGGAAATTTACCATATAATGCTGCGAACATTGATTCAAGTAAGATAGTTTTGCCAACCCCATTTTCACCTGATATAGCAAGTATTGGATCTTTAAAATCTATATGGGTGTTCTTATGTGGACCTATATTAGTCAAAGTTAAAGAATTAAATTTATTTAACGAACCTTGCGGTAGATAAATGTTGTCTATGTCTATATCTTTTAATATCTTTACTAACTCTTTAATATCAGTTTTTATACCTTTATCTTTTATATACTTTGATAATAATGTCTCTATACTGTCAGTGATAGATGCATCTGTTCTTGATTTTATTGTTGCTATTTCTTTTTCTTTTTCAAATATGTAATTATTTGGTAATTTTTTATCTGGTAATTGCTTACCTTTAATTTTTACATAGTCGATTTTACGGCATTTAAATACGTCCATAAACTTTACATCTATATTATAGTACTTAGCTGTATTTGGTATTTCCACAATCTCATCTTCAAAAATAGCCTGTTGGTATATATCTATTATTCTTATACTACCTATTAAACTACTCTCACCAAAATCATGTTGCCAAGGTGTACCTGTATAATACTCTTGTTGTTTATGTATATGTCCTAATGCAATAATATCAAAACCAAAAGAATCAATTTCATCTCTAGTAAAAGTAAAATCTCCACCAAATACTACATGATTATTAGGTAAATCTGTACCTTCAATTTGGCAATGTCCTAATAGTATATTAAACCCATCTTTATTAGTTTCTATTCTACTCTGTAATAAAAGTTTTATATCCTCTTTATTTTTATACATAGATGGATACATCCAAGGTAGAGTAATTATATTTACACCTTCACCTAAATTATAATTCTGTATATTATGAGATACAAAAATTCTAGGTTTATAATCAAAAGAAACTAAAGCATTCTTCTGGTTCTTATCAGTTGACATATCATGGTTACCAGGAATCATTATGATTTTCCTTTTTATACCTTTAGACAAAAAATCATTTAAAGGTGTATTTATAGAATCAAATACACTACCAAAACTTGATTCTTTACCACCTATATTAAAATCATGAAAAATATCACCTGAAATAAGTAGATATTGTACTTCTTTATCATCTAATATATTTATTAAGTTGTTCATACCTAATAAAGTATCTTTAATATTGTTATGGCTGGCGTGTATATCTCCTATAACTGCTAGTTTCATAGTTCTTTCCTATAATTGTTGTTTTTAAAAATTTTATCTTCATTTTTAATAACAAGATCAAAACCAAAAGAATCAATGATTTTTTCATACAATTTAAAAAATACTTCTGCATCAATACTAATTACAGCTTTTTCATTACTTCTTCTTGTTATTAGTAACCAATCAGTGCCTTCTTTTTGATTAGACTTAGCTTGTTCTATAAATTTTGATAACTTAATTTTTTCACATCTTTTAGCCTCTACTGAAAAGGGGAATACTTTTTGTGCTATACCTATTAGCTTAATATCCGCACCGCTTTGCCCCATTTCACGAGATTCTATTAATTCATCTTTACCACATTTAATACCAGTAATATCAGATATTTTTTGTGCTGTCCACTTTTGTAATTCTCTACCTTTTGCTTTTGCTGATGCAACACTTATTCTTTTCTTCATATACCTCTATCTCCTAAAAACATATCTGTTCTTATTCCATAACGCTGTACTTGAATTTTATACCCACATCTTACAGAATAACCAATTTTCTCATGTTGCTTATCTTTATTTTGTTTACAGTTACTACATACCCTATTACCATTAAAAGATGACATGAAATTCTTATTACAACATAAACAAGTTCTCATTTTATTTTCACCACTTTTAATTAAAGTATTACTAATTTTAGTACCTCTAGTACCACCAGCTTTAACTTGACCAAAATATTTTCTTGCCTCTGATAGTTTTCTATTATCATAACAACAAATAACACAAGCATCAGATTTTATATTTCTTACAGTTTTATCAGTATCTTTGTATTTATGGTTTCTTATACATAATCTACCTAGATACCTTTTTGAAGTTAAACCATAATTTACCTTTTTAGTCAACAGTATCCCCCTTAATTTTTATCTGTTTATAATGTCTTATATGTTCTTCATTTAGTATTTTATTTTCTTGAAGTTTTTCTAGTAATAAAATAGGCTGTTCTAAAGTACTAGGAAAGTATAAGTTATCACAATACCCATCTATATAACCATTAAAAGCGTCATAATCAGGTGCAATATTGGCAATATTAGATTTTTTATTTCTTAATTTATCTAATTTACCTAATATATAATGTGTTTTATATACCATTATTGTTCTCTTTCTGTAATAGTTTTTTTGAAATTTTATCATATTCTTCTGAAATATCAGAAGAAATATAATCTCTGTTAAGGTCTTTGGCAGATCTGGCTGTTGTAGCTGTGCCACCAAAGGTATCATAAACAACACCTTTAATAAATCCAGCGTTGCATTCACATTTTAGCTCCTTTGGTGTTCTACATTTAGAACAAACAAATTCAGGACAAGTTGCTTTAATTGGAGTATCAACTAACTTCTTATTAAAAACAGCGTAATGCTTTTCACCTGTTTGACCAATAGATAAAGTCCAGATAGAGCCTCTGTTAATATCTATTTCTTCGAAATATTCTAGTATTTCTTCTGGTATATCTTTTTTATTTACTATAATTTTTCCCATAGTTTTATTTTCACCTCATTATTCTTCACATTTCTTATATTAGATCAAGTTCTATTAATTTGTTAATTACAATCTTTTTTTCTTCTTTAGTTAAATCTTCTTTCATTGTCATAAATTCTGGTTTGTATAACCATGTTGTTCTATGATGTCTGCCTTTATATTTACCATCTAACATTTTTTTACTCCATTTCTGTTGTGCTTCTGGTGATATATAAGATGACTGTTCTTTGGATTTTTCTGAACTACGTGCAGCTTTGCATCTTCTTTTAGTACCTTTTGCAAATGGCTCGTATACCATATTAAAATAATATTTTTTCATGTCTTTAACAAAATGAAAAAGATACTCATAATCATTACAGAATTTTCTTTTACTTGATGACGGTTGAACTGATGGTCTATGCCAGATTATAGTCTGTTTCAATATCCAACCACGTTTTTGCATCTCAATAGCAAATTTACCTGGAACAAACATTTGATGACCGTCTACATATTTATCACCTAAATTAACCCATAATGAACCATAAGGAGAAATTACTCTTTTTGAGTCATCAAATATATCACATAAATGAGAAATGTAACCTTTTACTTTTATTGTTTTCTTTTCTTTTAACTTAAAATGTTTAAGTATCTTTTTAGGTATATTCTTCTTTTCTATCATTTATTTTCCTTTTAAATTTTCCAATACTTCTCTAAGTTCTTTTACAGTTAAATCTTCCTTTACTTCCATCATTTCAAATTCAATTTCTGTATCTTCAAGAAATTTTTCTGTTCCAAGTTGGGTTTTATACGCTTCACAATGATAACAAACTAAACCATATTTAGTTTTATCCTTTGTAGTTCTACCAATACCTTCAGTAGCACCAAGACATATCCAAAAATGGTTGCAGTTTTCATCTTCATTAAATATTTGATGTTCTGCATCGTAAGCTCTTTGTTGAAAATATGGCGGGCTGGTAAATATCATTTCTATACTATCATCTTGCATACGTTTCATGGTTATTTTACAACATTCATTATATGTTTCATTTACTTTAATTTTTTCCATTTTTCTCCCTAATTTTTTCCATTTTTCTCCTTAATTTTATCAAATATTTAATTATACGTTTAATTATTTGTTTTGTCAAACCATTTTTACATCTACACCACAAAAAGGACAAAATTTATACTCTATCCTTAAATGGGTATTACAACATAATTGTTTTCTTCCCAAATATGTTAATGTAATCATTAAATAATAATTAAAGTTAAAAGTTACCATACAATCTGCAATTTTATGTACATTTGCTATTTTGTTAGCAACATCTAAAAAACTTGTATTTTCTGTTATAAAAAATTCATCTGGTTTACTATTTTCCTCTAATTGTTTATGTGGCAATTTCTTACCATGAGACAAATCAGAAGTAAATTTATCAAGAGAAACAGTAGGTTCTTTGAGATGTTTATTTAACTTAATATCTATTACATGTTTTTCCCACCCATCTATAGGTTTATAACCTTTACCTATCTCAATTACTAAATCATCTTCTTTCATAAGTTTCTCCTTTATAGCATAACCGCATACGGTATACCTTGTCTGTCTTTAGAAAATCGTCTAGCAGAACTTTCTCTAGTAAATACCCATAAAGAGTTTTTTAATTTGTTTTTATCTGGGAAATTGTACACTTCACCATCTGTAAACATAACTAAGGGGACTTTAGGGAACCCGTATTCTTTAGCTTTATAGAGTATAGGTGTTAATTCAGTACCACCTCTACCTTTAACTAAAAGACTCTTTATGTTCTTCTTTACTTTACTAACATCTGTAACTTTTGTATCACCTTGAATAACAGTTAATTTTTTACATTTCCTTCTGAATTTTTGTATTGCATCTACAGCCATACCAATATCTCTTTTAGACATACTAGCACTTGTATCTAAACCAAATATTACGTCATTTAGTTCTAATGATTTCTTCAACCCAGGACTACCTTTAAATCTCTTACTTCCTTTTAAGTTAGTTCTTTTAAGTTTTGTTTGTGATGTCTGGTAACTTATCAATTTGTTAATTTTAGCTTTGTAATTTGTAGGTAGTATTTCTATTTCTTCAATATTTGCACCTGGAACATTACCAGCTTCCATACCTTTTGCATATTCCTTTGCATCTTTGCATATTTTCTCTGCGATTGCAACACTTTTCTCCATTTCCTTACAATCACCCTTTAGTGGATTATTCTCTGCTACTTTATCTACCTTATCTGCCTTATCTGGGTTATTTTCAGCAAAATCAAGTAATAGTTTGTAGTATCTCTCTAAAGAATTACCTTTAGGCAAATTAAATTTTTCTATTGTTGGGTGGTCCAACCCTGGTAGATCTTCTATGTACTGGTTTATTGAAATTTCTTTAGCTAACATAGCTATTTGAGGTTGTGATACACCTATTAACCTATTAAAATGCTTATGTGCAACATGTAAGGCTTCGTGCATTAATACTGCAACTCTTTCCTTTGGTTCTATCTTTGACATAAAATTTTTATTTACTAGAAGTTTGCAGTCTTTAGTAATCCCACATGTTGGAGTTATACTATCATCTGTTATTATTTCATATTTCATTTTGACAATAGTATAACCCAACAATGGTGATTTCTTTAGTAAACTTCTAATAGATTTTTTTATGTCAAAAGGCTCAATTACTTTTTCTTTTGTCATATTTTTCTCCAATTAAACGATTGTCATTAAAAGTTCATCATCAGCTATTTCATAACAGGCTTTATTAAGTGAGATAAAACTCATCATAAATCTTTCTTCATCTATTTCTTTCATTAAGTGCAAAAACTTTCTAATTGCTTTCATTTTCTTTTCTGTTAAACCTTGAACATTTAAAGTAGATATTCTTTCAGCAAACAAAGTTTTACCATCTTCACCTGTATTTTTGAAAATTGTAACAAGTTCTTCATGGCAATCTTCATTAAATACATCAGTAGAATCAAAATTCAGTTCACTCCATTCACTATTCAACCAAGTCAAAAGCATAGGATAACAATTAACACCAGTACCTGCCATAACAAATTCTATCCAATTTAAATCTTCGCAACCTTTCAGTTGTAAAAATCCATTTGAAAAAGCTCTTGGATTATCCTTTGTTGTAACATATTCACTATTTTTTAGAATAAATGTGATAAATTTCTCATCTATATTCTGTTTTCTAGCCCATTTACCCCACATCATTTTATCAAATTCCAACTCATATGTTAATGCTCTAGTAAAAAACGCATTATCAACTTCATTAACACAATGTTCACCGTCATCAGGATTACCTGTAAATATAATATTATAACCGCTAACCCATTTACCGTTTTCATCGTGGACTATTGGTGGAACTTTATAGCTACCAAATTCCTTATATTGTGCAAAATGTAACAACGATTGTGTAATAAGAGTATTTGCTCTATTAAAATCATCAATTACAATAAAACCAAGTCCTTCAGTTGGAAATATATCAGGTGGAAGATATACAGTTTTACCTTTTTTAGATGTAGTATCAATTCCTCCCATCATATCACCTGTTTCAGAAAATTGTGCCACAGGAATTACACAGCTTTTACCGCCTAATGATTCTGCAACTTGTTGTGGCAAAGATGTTTTACATAATCCTGGAGTTCCCATTATTACTACTGGAAATGGCATCTTTTCTAACAAATTCCAATACTCACTAACACTAATAGTCTTTAGTAGTTGCTCTTTTTCCTTCTCTGTTTCCATATTGTTCTCCTATAAAATAAAAATAAAATTAACCTTTTGATATTACAGTATATTTACTGTCTTTAACTGTATTAGTTACTGTTATTTCTGGTATTTCTGGTTTTCCACCACAAAAAGGACAAAATGTAAACTCCTTTTTAATTTTTTCATTACAACAAATAATGGAATCACTTATATAATACCTTTTTACCATTTCAAGAACTGTATCATGATTTGCAACAGAAAGAGATAAATATTTAAATCTTTGTTTTTCTGGTATATGTTCTGGTATTACACAGGATAAAACATTCGTTTTAACTTCACCATTATCTACAAATTTAAATTCTGAAGCTAATGTTGGTCTATAATGGTAGTTATAAGCGTATGTTGGTAATTGTTGGTTTTTGTTATAAAGGTTTGTTTCTTGTATACCACACCTTATAGTATACTCTTTATTTTCAATCTCACCACTTACTGTAATAATTTGTTCATTTTTACTTTTATACTTTGGTGTATAACCCATTGATGTATTACTGATTTCTTTATTAAGATCATTTTGTACTTTATTAACATATGAAATAACACCATAATGGTAAATATGTGCCAAAGATACAAATTCTTGGTAATATTCAGTATCAGAGTTGTATATTTTAAGCTTAAAATTAGAAGGATGAATACTCCTCCAAAGTGCGTTATTAGGAATATAAGGCTTCTTTTCCTTGTTGTATACTAATTCAAAAGTATTACTGCTTTTAGTTACACCTTTAATACTACCTAATTTGTTTATTAAAATTTCAAAATTCTGAAACCTGTCTATAATATCTTTGGCAGTTTTATTAAATACCCTTTTACCAATAGTTCTATCAGTTTCTACATAAGGTTGCCATTTTTCCTGATAGTATGGGTAACAATCAATATGTTTTTTGTTCTTATGTTCTATTATTTGTTTTACAATACCAAATTTAGTTTTACTCATGTTATCTCCTATATTAGTTGTTTAGTAGACCTCGTAGTTTTTTGATTTAGTTCTTCTATCGTTATCTTCACATAACGGATAAAGTTTTTCACCTTTAACTTCAAAATACCAACTTTTACTTGAACGTGGTTTTGGTAAATCCAACAAAGGACATACACCATCTTTAAAAGCTATCTTATAATCTAAAATTTTACATTTTGTATTGCATTTCTTAGTCATATCAACTCCTTAACCTAAATAAGAAAATTTAATAATTAGAATAAAAATAACAGCCACAACAATAACTTCAATAAATGATGGTGGTGTTATATTAAATATGTGTCTTACAGTCTTTTCATCTTCAATCTTCTTAAAACTAATATACTTAAAATAAAGAATAATCAACAAAGAACCCATACTACCGAATAACAACCATAAATTAAACATCTTATCTCCTTATAAAATTAAAAAATTCTTACTGGTAGTCTGCAAACCACACCTTCCAATGCAGTTCATCCAGCTTATCTCCCCTATAAGTTGGATGCTGAATAAACAGACTACCAGTAAGTAAACAACTAATAACAATTTCTATTTTCAAGAAACTTAATAAATTCTTTTTTACTTCCAACTTCCTTTTCCCATTGCTTTACTATTAGTGATTTATACCCTCTAGCTTCAACTGTGTTATACAAATTAGCAAGTTGATTCTTGTTAGTTATATCTTTTAATATATAACTAAACATTTTTTTAGCATTTTTCTTAATTTCATCAGTCATTATTATTACCTCTATAATAGAATAAGGTTATCTGGAATTTTTTTATCATCAACAATACTGCAACTGGTAATATCCCAACCATACTTATTAACAATTCTAATAAAAGCCTCAGCAAGTCTACTATTATCATAATAAGTAAAGTTAGCATTACCATCTTTATAAACAGTTTTAACAAACGTGTATTTTTTCATTAATACACCTCGTAACTTCTTCTTTTTCTACCACCACCACCATTACGTCTACCACCACTGTTAGTCAACTCTTCTGGATTAATACCAAGAGTATAACAGTATTGCTTTTTGTACTGTTCCTGTTCTTTATAACTGAAGTTCTCTCGTCTACAAGTTGGCAGTAAATGTGTCTTACCGTAGAACATTCTAAAAGAGTAACCTTTTCTTCTTTCCTGTTTCCACCATCTATAAGAACACCATTGACTAACATCTTTGTAATTACAACCAAAGCACTTTCTTCTTCCCTTACCTATACCCTCATGCTGAATATTCAAAGTAACCATATAACACCTACCTTTCTTTTGCGAAGTTGCCAGTTATTCAATGTAACAACTTCATCTGTCAAAATAATATCAATTCTATGCCTTATATATACGCAAATGTCAAGCCAAACCTATATAAATGTCAATAATTTTTTAAATCCTTACTATATATAGACTTATGACAAGTAAAAATTATACGAAAATTATTCGCTATGTCAAAATGGCAGTAAATAACGAAAATTATTCGAAATATGCCAAAATGACACGAAAATTATGCGATATATGCCAAAATGACTCATATTTCAGCTATTTATAGCGTATAGTTGAAATACATCTTGACAAATTATCATTTTATAGTATAATAACCGAATGAAAAAGCAAAAATTCACATATTTAAATTGCAACAAACATAGGGAAAAGTTCCCTGGTATGTGCAAATTCAGTAATAATTCCGATAAAGTTGTCTATTGTACTGCCTCATCTTCGTGTGGTTTACCTAAAAAACGTTAAAATGGCATTAGTACAAATTCAGGTTCTACTGGAAAAAGGAACCAAACAATAAAATATACCCCCAAGTTGCGCGATAATTCTGGTTAAACAGAATAAAACCCCCTCCATCTGCGCAATCTGGGGGTTAGCCTACCCTTTTATGTCTCATTATACCCTATTTACGTTTAATGTCTGAAAACAGCTAGTTAGCCTAACCTTTTTGGCACCCAGTAGCATATTACTTACCGCTATTCACCGCATATTTACCTTCAATTATCAACTTATTCACTGCATAATACTTCATATTCATATAAACATACCTCTAAGTTCCCATTCTACCAGCACTTATATTAAATAAGTCTGAAAAAATACTGCGAAAATTTTTTTAAGTTGCTATATTTCCTTGTTTCCATAGCCATATACATGGTTATATTGGGCAATTTAGCATATTTCATGTGTGAATTGGGTCATATTTCAGGGTGCAACTAGTGTAATCCAAGTAAAAAAGTCTGAAAATACAATCCAACTAGTGTAATCCAAGTAAAAAAGTCTGAAAATACAATCCAAATTAAAAGAGGTGTACATCCCACTATGTCGTCCTGGTTTTCTAATTTTCTGTTTAAAGCTTAGGGGGGTCATGGAGAGGTTAAAGTAATTACAGACCACCT
>Ga0208012_1000069_pt1 | contig 42777 bp, 48 predicted proteins | sample 15BtaG_FD_184090 | JGI IMG/M metagenome (GOLD analysis project Ga0208012, IMG submission 184090) | Marine viral communities from the Subarctic Pacific Ocean - 15B_ETSP_OMZ_AT15312_CsCl metaG (SPAdes) (version 2) | ecosystem: Environmental > Aquatic > Marine > Oceanic | place: Pacific Ocean... | reverse complement strand
TACCCCACCCTCCTCATGCGCAGGCATGGATAAAGAGCCGTATACTCGGCCACCATCTTGTGTGCAGTCATAGTGAATATTCAACACCCAACCAGCAGGATTTTGATCCTCCTCGCTGTTAAGTATTTCGATTTGTATAATCTTCCAAGTTGCCATTAGTTATTCTCCTCAATGATCATTAAATTGCCCCGATAATGAATGCGAGTAACTCTGAGTATCTAACACCCATACGTGATTTTTCTTCGCCAGTGCTTTCGTCAATCCAAGTGCTTGATATAAACATGGCGTAGTCACCTGCATCCAAACCTTCTGCTGCAAACGCTGCCTGTAAGTCTTGAGCTATGATGCCAAAGTGTGTACGAGCATCATCACCTTTTTCTTCAACGGCAGACTTCCAGCGGAACTTACGCAGCAGACCTTTAGCTGCTACCGCAACCCTCTGCTCTGCGTCTGTAAGTTCTTCGATGTCTTGCTTTTCGTTACGGTCAGATGTTTGAATAGTGCCGTTGGTGGCGTAGATGTCGTCAAAGCGTTCAGCCGGTTTTCCAAGGTCGATAGCATTGTCTCGCCCTGCGTTAGTAGACATATTCCAAGGTACAATTGCATTGTCGGTATCTACAAAGCGTAGCCCCGTGTCTCCTGTACCAGCAACCATATCACCACCATCACTACCAATACTACCTACTGTTGAGCCGTCTTTGGCGAGAGTAATAATGTTACCGTCATTAGATATTCTATTAACATAAAGAGGACCGTTGCCTCCACCGCTTCTAGCTATAGCAGTTTCACCAGTTGACTTAAATTCAACACCAGTATTAGCACCACCATCAAGACTAGTCTTACCCACCAGCAAGTTGCCATCAGAGTCGATGCGCATACGTTCTGATGATGGTACATTATTTGCGTTTGTGGTTCTGAACCCGATGTTTGAACCGCCGTCAGCACCATCCATTTGGATACCGACTGTTGATCTTGCTGAATTGAGAATTGTTCCGCTTGTTGGGTCATAGTTTACAAACAGATCACCTCTGTCACCATTTGTGCCATAATATGCTGTGTTAGAAGAACCATCAATTTGAATAGTCTGGTTACTTGAACCACCCAAATGCAAAACTGCACTAGGCGAGCTTGTTCCGATTCCAATCCGCCCGCTGGAGTCGATGCGAAGTCGTTCCGTGGAGTTTGTCATAAAGTAATAAGGGTGATTACTAGCTGTACCACTGTATGCTACGGATGTAGCACCATTGACAACATCGGCAAAGGTAACTGAATTGGTTGTGCTTTTGAGTACACTTGCCGCAACACCGCTTTTTGACAATGTAAGAACAGCATTAGAGTCATGTGCTGACGTACTGCCAATAGCTACACGACCGCTGGCATCCAGCCGCATACGCTCTGTGTTGTTTGTGTGAAACACCAAATCAACATTTTCACGCTGTTCAATGTTTGCAGTGCCGTCACCGCCGATACCTATCTGAAAACCTTTTCCGTCGCTGCTAGAACCTGTTGTGCTGTTTGTAATTTGTAATTTAGATGATGCGGCAGATGGATTGTGGATGTGCAATTGACGTTTAGGCGAACAGCCTATTCCAACTTGGCCACTGTTGTTAACAACTAAATTATCATTAGAACCGTTATTGCTTTTAACAACTAGGCCATATTCGTTAGATGCTGTTGATGGTGTTTCAATTCGCAGACCATTGCCAGATGTGGCGTGTGTGTTGTCTAATTTTAAGACGTAACCACCAGACACCGCCCCGCTAATTTCAGCGGAAGTTGTAGGATTTACAGTCAGCCCATCGCTGGTGATAGTCCCGCTAATGTCTACACCTGTGCTGGTGGTGGACAGTTTGACTGCCCCATTGTGTCTAATGCTAACTTCAGCCCCATTATTGGCAGACAAATAATCCGCTGTATTATCTGCATTAGATATACGAAAATCAGTAGCACGAATTTTAAGAACACTAGGGCCATTCTCGTGTATGATGCTTTGACCGCTTGCACTATCGTGATAAATCTGTAGGTCAGACCCAGCACCGAATATAGCTTTGTCGTTGTCACCGAATGTAGCGTTACCATCAACAGTCACCCCATCGCTGGTGGTGGACAGTCTGACTGAGTTGTCGTAAAATAAATTAACACTGCCATCGGTATCAGCAATTATTTTGTTTTCGCCCGTAGAACTTCGCACGTAAATTTCATCGCCATCAATTAACAGTGAGCCTGTTCCCGCATCATGGATTCGGGAATGGTTACCATCGTGGTAAATCTCTAGGTCAGAGCCAGAACCGAAGATTAACTTGTCATCATCACCAAATGTAGCGTTACCATCAACAGTCAGCCCTGCAAATGTAGGGTTGTCTGTAATATCTTCTGCCAACACAGGGATGAACACCTTAGCTGTCCCTGTGAGACTAAGCAGACTGCCTGTACTACTCTCCATCAATGTTCTTGAGAGAGTGGTCCCTGAAGACGTGTAGGTGCCTACCCCGATCTCCCAAGCACTTGCTTCTTCGATAACGTACCTAACAGAGTCTCCGTTAGATACCCCCGCATCAGCGAAAGACTGGTACGCTTCCTCAGCAGAGCCTAAGGTAACAGTACCAGTCCCTGTCGTGCTTGTGTTCATCCAAGCTCTATTAACTAATACAGTCATAGACTATCCTTAAGCAATAGTGAGGTCGATATTTCCTATAGAGAATTGTAGGCTATCTCCATCAGCGATAGTCTTAGCTGCCGTCAAGGCCCCATGCCAAAGGAGGTTTCCTGAGGTTGATGCGTCAAAGATACCTAAGTGCGTCACCGAACCCCAACTTCCGCCGGAGGCTGTAAAGGTTACCGCACCTGAGTTAGACGTTGTACCACCTGGGCTTGAACCAGCATTAAACGAAACGGACTCTCTTCCGTATCCGTTTCCAGATAGCTCTGTACCACCGCCTGAGTCTGAGGGTGCCGCTGTGTATAGAGCTACATACCAAGTAGTCGGACGAGTGGCTGACCCTGTGGTCATCATCCAATCCAGTAGTAGTTTTTCTGCGTAGTCTGATAGTGCCGCCATTTGTTTTCTCCTTTAGCTGTCCACCTTAAACCAAATATCTTGGTCTGATCCACCTGAAGGCGCTGATGTACTCACCGTCACCTTTTTAACAATACTGAAAATGTCAGTCCCCTCAATTTGAAGGCCTCCAGCATTTAGAATGTCATTACTATTCATGTCCAAGTCAGCCGACATACTGTTAGGACTGCTACCATCTCTTGAGACTGTGTTATCCAGGGAATCCCTAAGAGCCTCAAAGTTATTATTCAATTGAGTTGTCGAGGCATAACCAGAGGTAATAGTTGTTATAGTAGGTTTTTTAGCCATCAATGCACCTTTAACCCTAGTCTGTTAGCGTCTTCATCAAGAAGTTTTATGGCTTCCCTGTCCAAGTCTTCTTCTTCTTTTTCTCTCAGCTTCTTCTTAGCCTTTGAGGCAGTGTCTTTTTCAATCCACCCTCTGTCTAAAAGAAGTTTAGCCGCAGAGAAACTACTGCGGCCATTTGACTTCATCTCTTCAGCAATAGCTAGTATAGCCTCGGATTTGACTTTTACTTCCGCTTCTCTCCTCCACTTTGCCACATGGACCTTAAGTTGAGGGGCTTCTCTTATAACTTCCCATACGGGCCAACTTCCAAACACAGCAGTAGCAAAAGAATACTCAGTGGGGTCGTGAGAAACCAAACTACGATAAAGTTTATGAAGGGAGAGATAAGTCTTACCCTTTACTTCTATATCTTCTTCTTTCGTTGTGAAGATGACGTGAGTTGTGTCGGTGTACGATAGTTCATAAAATAAGGATTTAGTCCTTACAACACCTTTAATAGTCTTAGTCTTGTCTGGTCCAAATAGCATAAGGGGGTTCTCCTAGCAGTTATAAGGAGAAGTATAGCACAGGTAGAAAGGGGGTGTCAAGTCTTATTTTAGGGTATAGTTTAAATTATTTTCGGTAGAAGTGAAAATAGTTGTTGACAACATTGTCAAACATAGGTATAATTTCATTACCCCTTCCGGGGTTCCTATACACTTATCTATGTTCAAATGCTACATAAGTATATACCCGCCGAGGTATCACCTGTCAAGGGGTGGTGCCTCTTTTTTTTTAAGAGGTCATAATTTTTCCTAGAAAATATTCAGTTGTGTTGTACATATATAGGAACCCCCGAGACCCCCTGCCGGGGTAGCGCCACGATTTGAAATAAATATACCAGATGCGGGCGGATGGGGGTCTGAGTTGGTATCGACTACAAGTGTGGCTACTAATCACTTACAGTGCAGTATTCATTGTATATTCTACACACTCTCGGCCCTTTTTTAATTCTATTTATACAGGCACACTTGACAGCTCATATGAGTTGTGTTAGCGATGGCTCACTCTGAACAAATTTAGAACGTGAACAAAACCAGAACAGGAAAAATGACATGACAAAGTTTATTGATTTGGGCAAAAATGAGCAAGGCGACCACCTAGAAGCTCGCATCATCACTAAGGGCGACCGCTACGGACTCAATGATTGCTTGACATATGAGGACGGAGGGGAACCATTAGTTGAGTTCTACCTGAAGAGACAGCTGGAATGGATCACGCTTTATGGGCGTCGATTTGTCAGCAGATATTACCTTTCAACTCTTGAAGGTACCTCTGAGTGGTCCTCAGGAACCCCAGCAACGCAGGCAGGCCTTTGTTTATGCGGAGACATGAACATATCAGCAACAGCAAGTCAGGTGCAAGTTGCGTGTATAACTGCACAGACACATACTGAATAAACCAACCAAAGAAGGAGTAATATTATTATGTTATCTGAAACAACAACACACAACAGGGACATTTCTACATATGAAATGGGCCTTTTAAAAGATAGTGTCTTGAATATCGTTAAGATTATTGAGGACGGCTATAAGTCTGAAGGATTAGACTATTATGACGGGCAATACGAAAAAGGGGAGGTTATAAGCGGGTGGGATTATCTTTCTGATGTCCTAGACATTAATTATATCCTAAATGCTGATCGCTCATATAAAGGGGCAAGGGTATTGGTGGCGTTTGGTGGCCCTAATATTTGGATCGACACGGAAAAACAGACGGTCGAGGGTAGCTGGTGGGGTGATGCATTCACCGCATCCTATCGTATAGACCTCATGGATATTGATAACACGCTTTTTGAAGCTTTTTAATTGCCAATAGTGTTGATTTATTGGTGACACTCTGAAAAGGGTGTCACTGAATAAACCAACTAGAGGAGGATAGAAGATGCAAGCAATTAAAGTGGGCGACCGCATTAAATTTAGGGCAGTAACTAGATCTGGTGCCCCTATGGTTTGGCGCAAGGTCAACGGCTTCGGGTACGGCACAAATGAACCAACTGTTAAATATCATGGTTGGCCAAATTTCGTCGTAAAACTGAATGAAATTCTTGAACTTGAAAAGAAGGACGAAAACTGATGAACCGCCTTAAACAAAAATACACTTTCGACAATTTCCCTTGTTGGGCTATGTCAGCCCTTATCAATGGTGATATTTCAGGTATAGAAGAAAGCGATGAGGCTCTGCTAGATGACTTTTTAGCCCGATATGGTGATGTTATCTGTTGGGACTATGACAGCGATTCACTAGACACTGGCGATTTTAGAGCATATCCGTTATTCGGGCTAGCTACGGATTGCTGTACTGTTCACGGGTATATAACTGATACAGAATGAAGCTGTTTAACAAGCCAACGAGGAAGTGTAAGGCTCTGTGTGGGGTGGCCCTAACCTGAGACTAGGGAAGGCTGCTCAGCGAGGCTCTGAAGGCTTCTGAGAGGGCGTTATAGAGAGGAGTAAGGATAAAATGTGGGGACTACTTAAAGAGGACGGTTTGTGGTGGTGTTCGAGTCCGAATGTTGAAGGCTGGATAGGCCCGTTCAACACTCGGTCTGAGGCTCTAGACTGGCACAGGGCTGATGATAAAAGGACGAGGGATCAATGAGTATGTGTGGAGAGATTGAAAATACAAAAGCAGAGATCGAAACTTGGGAGTACAGGGCGAAGAAACTCCGAGAAAATCTTCTCAATTTGTGGGTTAAAGAATGTGACAATGTAATTGATCCAATTGTCTGTGTTACTTTTGAAGAACTGCGGCACATAGACAAGGTGCTTGCCGACTTACGGCGGCGGCTTGAAAACTTGGAGAGGTGAGGGGCATGTACTTACATAGAGTAGGGTGGGCACTGTCTGTGCTGTTTAATGTTGTATTGGGTGGCTCAGTATACCAGCCTTTTTCAGCACGAAACTGGCAGTGGAAGCGGGACGGCAAGATAAATTTAGTGTGGTTGATAGACTTGACCACAAGCAAGGGTCACTGCGCTCGGTCTTGGGCTTGGTGGCGGCCAACAGTTAAATAGGAGGATGGACTATGAATATTAAGACAGCAAGAGAATGCGGCGCAGAGGATGCACGTCTGGGCCTACGTTGTAAGCCCCGATATGAGGAGGATAGTGTCTCTTACTGCTTTCTCTCGGACGATCAAGTGAGGCAATACCTAATTGCATATGACTTCGAAGAGTTGGATGCCGCTGGCCTGGTTGACTGGTACAAATATGATTGACCTGACGTCAAGTGAAGTAGTAGTTGACAATTCTGAAATACTTTGTATAATAAAAGGGAGGCTTCCGAAATGGATATACTATGACCAGACTAGAAAGAACAGACAAACTACCCTGCCCGTTTGAGGACTGTGGCTCAAGTGATGCCTTCGCTTGGTATCACGACCAAGATAAGGGCCATTGCTACTCATGTGGTAGTGACTATCCATACCATAAACGTAGTCGTCCTATCATTAAGGGGATAGCTGATAGCTACGATGATAATATCTTTGACGAAGGAGAGACTATGACCACTAAACCTGAGGCTGTTGTTCAGCCTATCCTTACCCCTATGTATCGAGCAATAAGGGGTATAACTAAAGAGACAATGAAGAAGTACGGGGTACAAACCTTTGTCAACTTAGTTAATAATGAAGATGTCAAACAGGAGTACCCATACACGACAGGTAAAAAGACAAGGATACTGCCGAAACAGTTCTTTACTTCTACTGGCTTTAGCGGTGACGAATTGTTTGGGATGGACAAGTTTAACTCTGGCTCGGCTAAGGCAATCACCATCACAGAAGGTGAGATGGATGCTATGTCTGCCTACCAGATGCTAGGTAGTAAGTATCCTGTTGTTGCTCTACCCTCTGCTACTCCGAGCAGACGTATGTTGGAGAAGGTGCGGGAGTACCTATCATCCTTTGATAAGATTTATTGTAGTTTTGATAGTGATGGTAAGGCAGACCATCTTGCCGAGAAGCTGGCTGGTATCTTCCCCAACAAGGTATACAAGGTACCACACACCAAGTTCAAGGATGCTAATGAGTTCCTTGTTGCTGGTGCTGAACATGAGTACCGCAATAGCTGGTGGTCTTCATCCAAGATGAAGCCAGACAATGTACTCTGCACCAAGGATGATTTTCTCTCCCTCTACCGTGACACTCCTGACTATGAGGTGTTTGCTACTGGACTGGATGAACTGGACAGTAAGATGATGGGTATTCACAAGGGTGCATTCACTGTTGTCCTCGCTGAGACAGGGATTGGTAAGACAGAGTTCTTCCGCTACCTTGAACACCAGTGTATCACTACTACCAACTACAGCCTTGCCTTTTGTCATGGCGAGGAGTCACAACTACGGGGTATTCTAGGTCTCTTCTCCTACAACCAGGATAAGAACCTGATCCGCAAGGACAAGGTGCAGGAGCTAGGGTACGAGGAGAAGTACGTCGAGTTCATTACAGATATGACATCAGGTGAACGGGTGTACCAGTTTGGCATCCCTGTTGGCACCGATGTAGAGGGTATCGTGGATCAGGTACGGTTCCTTGCGGTTGGTATGGGTATTGACTTCATCTTCATGGAACCTATTCAGGACTTTGTTACTGCCCGTAGCACCAGTGAGAAGGAGGCCATGCTTACTGAGTTGACAACACAACTCAAACGTCTGGCTGTTGAACTGAATGTGGGTATCATCATCATTGCACACGCCAACAAGGAAGGCGAGGCTAAGTACTGTGCCTCTATTGTACAGGGCGCAGCCTTTGAGATCGTACTCAAGAGGGATACACAGAACCTTGACGAGACTGTAGCTAACACCACTTTTGTCTACGTTGGAAGGAAGAACAGAACAGGAGGAGGATCAGGCTTTGGCGGGGCAATGTATTTTGATTATGAAAAGTTCACCCTTGAACCTACTGCTATCGAACCACCGGAGGACACATGACAACCGTTGTAATGGACATAGAGACCGAAAGTCTCACGCCATCCCACATTTGGTGTATCTGTACCCTTGATGTGGATACAAAGGAGGAAAGGACATTCTATAATCCTACCTCTGTCCCAGAAGAGAAGGAAAAGTTCAATGACTTTTGCCGTAATGTCGATAAGTTTATTCTACATAATGGAATCGGTTTCGATGTACCAGTTATCCGTATTCTTCTTGACTCACCCATAGACAATGATCAGGTGGTGGATACCTTGGTTATCTCTAGGTTTAAGGACTACTTGATAGATAGGTCCGTGCCTCATACTTCTTCATTGTATCCCTATCGACATAAGCATTCGCTTGAAGCATGGGGTGAACGTCTTGGTTATAAAAAGACCAGTTTCAAGGCGTTTGACAAACTATCTCCTGAACTGGTTGACTACTGTACTCAGGACGTGAGGGTGACGTACCGTCTTTATAAGAAGTTGTTACCTACTCTTCGAGATAAGACACAGGCCCAGGCACTAGAGGTAGAACATAACATTCAATGGTTGTGTGAACGAATGACAGACAACGGCTTCTGTTTCAGAGAGGACGAGGCAGAAGAGATACTAGGAGATGTAGTAGACAGGAAAGAGAGCCTTGAGGCTGAGATGCAAAGGGCTTTCCCGCCTAAGTTACAGCAGGTACATCAGGTAACACATCGTATAGCTAAGGATGGTAGGGAGTTTGTCTCAGTCACTAAGAACAAACAGAGGTATCCTATCCATACAGTAAAGGATGGTATGTTGTTGTGTTATGATTACGTTTCGTTCAACCCTGCCTCACCGAAGATGCGGATCGACCGAATGTGGGAGGCCGGATGGGAGCCAGTGGACAAAACGAAAGGACATATTGAGTATGAGAGAACAACCAGACCTTTTTGATGTTAAGACCTGTAATAAGTGTGGTGAGACTAAACCCTTCTCGGAGTTTTACAAACGCAAGTGTACTTGTAAGTGTTGTATAGCAGAGTATGATAAAGCCTACCGTCAAGAGAACAAGGAGAGGATAGCAGGGTATATTAAAGCCTACCGTCAAGAGAACAAGGAGAAGATAGCAGAGCAAATGAAAGCCTACCGTCAAGAGAACAAGGAGAAGATAGCAGAGTATGATAAAGCCTACCGTCAAGAGAACAAGGAGAGGATAAGAGCAAACGAGAAAGCCTACCAGCAAGAGAACAGGGAGAAGATAGCAGAGCAAAAGAAAGCCTACCGTCAAGAGAACAAGGAGAAGATAGCAGAGCGAGAGAAAACCTACCGTCAAGAGAACAAGGAGAGGATAGCAGGGTATAAGAAAGCCTACCGTCAAGAGAACAAGGAGAAGATAGCAGAGCGAGAGAAAGCCTACCGTCAAGAGAACAAGGAGAGGATAGCAGGGTATAATAAAGCCTACCAGCAAGAGAACAAGGAGAAGATAGCAGAGATAAGGGCTAGGAGGAGAGCAGTGAAACGTAGTGCTGTTCCTAAGTTCCTCCGTAACTGCCCTCTTGAAAAGCAGAGGCTAGTCTCTATTTATAAACTAAGGGACATCTTCTCTAAGGCCACAGGAGAGCAGTACCATGTAGACCATATGTGGCCTTTGACTGATGGTGGCCCCCACTGGTCCGGTAACTTACAACTCCTACCAGCACAGGAGAACCTAACTAAACATGCCAGTGTCTGTCCAGACATAAAGGCAACAGTAAAGGAGGCACTAAGGAATGCAAGACAGAGGTACAAAGTTCAAGAGATACGGATGGAAGTGTAACGAAACTAACCTCAACACACTTCCCGACGATGCCCCCGCTGGTGCCCACCACCTAGCCGAGTGGCTGACCCTAGAGGGTAGGCGTTCCTCGCTTGTCGAGTGGTTAGGTCAGTTAAAGGATGATGGTAGGATACATGGTAAATTCTCCCATATAGGGGCTTGGACTGGACGTATGGCTCATAGCAAACCTAACCAAGCAAACATACCTGCCGCCTTTCCTGGCACACCTAGAACTGCTGTAGAGGCTGTCAAGGCTAAGTACGATGGACGTATGAGGGGGTTGTGGCATGTGCCTGAAGGTAGTTGGTTGGTGGGTACTGACGCCGAGGGTATACAGCTAAGGGTATTGGCTCACCTGATGAAGTCAGAAGAGTATGTTCACGCTATTGTGTCGGGCAGGAAAGAGGATGAAACAGACATCCATAACCTGAATCGAAAGGCCTTAGGTATGTCTCACATTACACGGGATATGGCAAAGACGTTTATCTACGCCTTCCTACTGGGGGCAGGTAACGCAAAGGTTGCTGAGATACTAAGGGTCACCCCTCGTGAAGCAGCACAGGCAGTTGAAAACTTCCTACATTCTATCTCTGGTCTAGCTCGGCTTAAAAACAGAACTATCCCTGTCATAGCAAAGGTAGGTTGGTTCACTGGGTTGGATGGCAGAAGGGTGCCAGTACCTAGTCAACACAAAACACTGGCAGGTATGTTACAGAATGGCGAGGCTACTATTATGAAACATGCTGCACTACAGTGGACAAAGCAAGCAGACAAGGCGGGGTTTGACTACAGGTTAGTTACTTGGCCCCATGACGAATGGCAAACAGAAGTGAGAGGAGAGAGAGAAACAGCAGAAAAATTAGGTGACATCCAACGTCAATCAATTGTTGACACTGGGAAAAACCTTGCTATAATGTGTCCTCTAGCTGGTTCCACCGACATTGGAACAAGTTGGGCTGAAACTCACTAACTGGATCAACCACGATCCTATCAATCAAAAAGGAAACGATATGTCGAAGTTTACTACCGTCACTACCACTGGTCCCGTCCGTTGGGCTAGGGTGTTTGAAGAAAACCGTGACCTCCACGGCTACCAAGGGCAGGCTGAGGTAACAGAGGGTGAATACTCTATCCTCCAAATCCTGTCACAGGAGGAGTATCAGAAGCTGGTTAATGCCAACTCACAGAAGCGACCTAAACAGAAGCTGCTGCTGAATGAGCAATTGATTGGCATTCAGTTCACACGTCCACACAAGGTCCAGCTTTCGGATGGTACTGTAATCACGAAGGCCGGAGGACAGCCCGTAGTCAAGCACCCTGACGGGACTGCATGGGACTTTGAAGAGGATGGCACTATTGGTAATGATAGTGTCTGCGAAGTCAAGAGCCTTATCTCTAGAGGTAAGACACATGACGGAGAGACCTATCACCGTACATCTCTGATGGAGGTTACAGTCCTTGAGCATGTAGTCTTTGAACCTGAAGAAGAAGCGGCATAAGGAACAGACCTGTGGGGGATACAAAAAGGAGACCTAATCCTATGGCTAAGGACTTAAGGCAACCTAAGTACCGCCCGCAGGTCATACCTAACAAAAAGAAGAAGCTGCCGAGAAAGGAAAAACACAAATGAGCAAACCACTTAACAGGCTTCAAGACTTTGGGTACTACCAAGAGTTTGATAGAAACGATCCGTATGAAGGGCAAGGCACCTGTGATCAAGGAAAGGGCAGTGGTTACCTCTGGAAAGAACAAGAACCTGATGCAGTAAACCAACCTCCTCATTATGGTGACGGTACTATAGAATGTATAGACTACATGAAAGATAACATGGACACTGTTATGTTTATGGGGTACCTTGAGGGAAATACAAAGAAGTACCTCCATCGTTTCAGGTATAAGGGAAAGCCTATGTTAGACTTAAAAAAAGCCCGATGGTACTTAGATAGGTTAATAAAGGAGTATGAAAATGGCTGACATTAAGACACTAGTAGACGATCTTTACTCAGTACTAGAAGGTAGAGGCGGATGGACAGGGGCGAGAGGGAGTGCTATGGGCAGTACAATATCTCTCCTCGCTAATAAAAGGTTTAGTAATCCCCAAGAACCCAGACGTTACCTATCCTTATCTAGTGTAGGCTCTGACTGTAAGCGTAAACTTTGGTACCGTATTAACAGCGATGATAACCAGGAGACCCCTAAAGGGGCAGACCTGTTGAAGTTCTTTTATGGAGACATGATCGAAGAGTTAGTTATCTCTCTGGTCATAGCATCGGGGCATGAAGTCAGGGGCCTACAGGACCGTCTTGATTGTTTCGGCATCAAAGGTCATAGAGATTGTGTTATTGATGGCATGACTGTTGACGTTAAGTCAGCCTCACCCTTTGCCTTCCAGAAGTTTAAGGAAGGTAAGTTGGAGTACGACGATCCCTTTGGGTACCGTAGTCAGTTATCTAGTTATGTGGCGGCAGCAAAGGATGATCCCCTTGTAACCGATAAGACACACGGGGCCTTTCTCGTTGTCAACAAGGTCAACGGTGAGATTGTACTTGACGTACACGATATGACTGAAATGATTGACAATAAACCTAAGGAAATCCAAGAGGCTAAGGACATGGTAGCCGGACCTATGCCTACTACTCGCCTTGACCCTGTGCCTCAGTACAAAGACTCACCTAACACTAAACTTTGTATGTCTTGTTCTTTCTGTTCACATAAAGAAGAGTGTTGGCCTGAGGCCCGTACCTTCCAGTATAGTAAAGGTCCGGTCACTTTAATTGATGTTGTAAGTTTACCAAGGGTACCGGAGGTACTATGAAAACCTCTAGTGCAAAAGCTAAAGGACGTAGGCTTCAACAAACGGTGAGGGACAAGATACTGTCCTTGTTCCCTACATTAGAACTTGACGTGGACGTCAGGTCTGCTATAATGGGGGAAACAGGGGAGGATATTAAACTATCTAAAAAAGCTAGGGAAGTCTTTCCTTACTCAGTGGAATGTAAATCAATGGCTAAGGTTGCGGCGTACACCTACTACGAACAAGCCAAGGCCAACACCCCAGCCGGAGCTAGACCTCTAGTGGTCTTCAAAGCAAATCGTCAGAAGCCAATGGCTATGTTAGACTTAAATCACTTTATGGAGTTGTTTAATGATAAAGGTACATAAGATAGTCGAAGAACCTCACGAAGACCCTTATGAAGATGATGGTATCTGGTCTGTAGTTGCCCTGGCAGAAGGTGACGAAGAGGACATGTTCCAGATAGTCATTAGGTTTTGTGACCTTGACTCTGCCTATAAGTTCACAACCCACTTTAAGAAAAGCATCGAACCTATTCTTTTAGATGAAAATACTGGAATGGTGGGGTCAATATGATGTTTGACTTCGAGTCAAAGTTAAATGCCTTGGTAGATAATTACGGTCTCGGTCTGTTAGTCAAGCAGAGCGATATTGAAGAGAGGGTGCTGGTTAAGTTTATGATAGACGAGGGTTACCTTGACCTTGACGATTATTTCTTCTTAGATGTAGAGATGGAAGAGTGGGAAAGGATGGAGGAATGAGTATTTATTGGATCACAGGAGGCGTTAGGTAATGCGTGTAAACGGAGAAACGGAAGACAAGACTTTTGGGCCGACACTACCTATCTCAGAAGAGATACACAAGATGAAGTACAGAGGCCCTAACGAGGGATTTAAGGAAGCGGTAGTCCGTCAAGCTAATGCCTTAAAGGATAGCGAGGAGCATTTTCTAAAACTAAAAGAAATTTTTGGGGAGCAGAGGTTTCTCCCTGCTGGTCGGGTACAGTCGGCTATGGGAGCGGCAAGGATTGTCACACCTTACAACTGCTTTGTGTCCCGTACTGTTCCAGACAGTATGAATGGTATCATGGAGGCAGCAAAGGAAGCGGCCCGTACCATGCAGCTAGGGGGAGGGATTGGCTATGACTTCTCTACACTACGTCCTAAAGGGGCATTAATCCGTAGCCTCGACAGCCGTTCCTCCGGCCCTATATCTTTTATGCAAATCTTTGATGCAGTGTGCAAGACTATTGCCAGTGCAGGGCACCGCAGGGGCGCTCAGATGGGTGTGCTTAGGGTAGACCATCCTGACATTGAAGAGTTTGTAAGAGCTAAACAGAATAATACAGAGCTAACACAGTTTAACATCTCAGTAGGGATTACTGACCCCTTCATGGTGGCAGTAGAAAACGATGAAGACTTTGACCTTGTGTTCGAGGGTAGGGTGTACAAGACTATCAGGGCGGCAGCTTTGTGGGACGAAATACTTAGGGCCACATGGGATTGGGCAGAGCCTGGAGTACTCTTTATTGACCGTATGAATAAGAAGAACAACCTACATTACTGCGAGACTATCGCCGCCACCAATCCTTGTGGTGAACAACCGTTGCCGCCTTACGGTGCCTGTCTTCTAGGTTCCTTTAACTTGACTAAGTATGTATGTCTTAAAGACAAAGAAGAGTGTTGGCCCGGAGAACAGGTATTTGACTATGACCAGTTTATCCACGACATCCCTCATGTTGTAAGGGCTATGGATAACGTAGTTGACAGAGCCACATACCCTTTACCTGAACAAGAGAAAGAGGCGAAAGATAAAAGGAGGATGGGGCTAGGTTTAACTGGTGTAGCTAATGCTATTGAGGCTCTTGGTTACCCCTATGGCAGCCATGAGTTTATGGGCGAGCTTTCTCAGATTATGTTTACACTCCGTAATACAGCTTATCGAACCTCTGTTGCCTTGTCGCTGGAGAAGGGATCATTCCCTCTGTACTCCGAAAGGATGCTTGACTCAGAGTTTTGTAAGACGCTACCTGACGAGATAAGGGGGCTGATAAGAATGTATGGTATACGAAACAGCCACCTACTTTCTATCGCTCCTACGGGAACCATATCCTTGAGTGCTGATAATGTGTCGAGTGGTATTGAGCCAGTATTCTCCCACTCCTATGACAGAGTTATTAACACCCTTGAGGGTCAGGTGACGGAGACTGTAACCGACTACGGGTATAGGGAGTTTGCCGTTAGAGGCCGTACAGCCAATGAGTTATCCGTCTTCGACCATGTACGGGTGCTGAACTTGGCTTCAAAGTACGTTGACAGTGCCTGTAGTAAGACATGTAATGTAGGTGATGATGTTACTTGGGAGCAATTCAAAGATGTATACATGCAAGCCTACAAGGGCGGTGCCTCTGGCTGCACAACATTTAGGGCTGGCGGGAAAAGGTATGGTATCCTGTCTGCCAACTCAGCAGAAGATGTAGTAGAAGAACCAGAAGAGGAGGAAAATAACTTTATTGACGAAGGAGCAGCTTGCTACTTCGATACTTCAACCGGACTAAGAACTTGTGAATAGGAGAAAACACAATGCAAAATTTTAACATTAAGAAGTACCTGCCTATCATTGTGATAGGGGTAATCGCCCTTATGATATTTGGTAGTCTGTTCAACTAAACCCTTCTCTCCCTAGCTCAACTGGACAGAGCATCTGACTTCTAATCAGAAGGTTGTAGGTTCGAGTCCTACGGGGGAGGCCAACAAGGAGCCTACTATGGTAGCGGTAAGAAAAAAGTTTAGTCGTAGAGACTACGAAGCGTTTGATGGACCTGCTAAGGACGCTTTGACTCGCCTTCTAAAGACAAGGGGCCACAAAATCTTAGACACTTCTGAAACCTACTACGCAGACGTTGTATCTACGAAGGGTGGCTACACCTATCACAGTGAAGCAGAGGTTAAAGTATCTTGGAAGGGGCCTTGGCCTGAGAGTTGGGGAGAGATAAGAATACCAGAAAGAAAAAACAGACTGATAAAAAAACATAAGGATGAAGCCAAACTACTTACGTTGTTAAATTTCTACGTCTTCCGAAAAGATTTTAAACAATGTTGGCGGATAAAGGGTACCGCCTTAACCGAGGACCGTATTAAAGAACCAGCCCAACCTCATTCCCGCCATCTTAATAAGGAAACAGGGGGCAGGAAGAGACACATACTTAAGGGTGAGTTGTTCTACCATATACCCTATCCTGAAGCTGAACTAATAAATCTCTAAGAAGAGGAGAGAAAGATGCTAAGACTGCTTGCCGCATTAGCTTGTTTTACTTTACTACATAGCCCCACACAGGCGGGGGTGACTTACGACAAAGAAACAAAAATCGTGTCACTGTACGGGGTTACTAACTCTGTACAGTGGGTGAGATTGAATACCATACTAGCGACCAATGAAGTCAGGGGCCTCCGTATGCAGGGGCCAGGTGGTGACTTCTACGCTGGCCTATCCTTAGGTCGGCTTATCCGCCGAAATAAACTAATAGTGACTGTCCCAAAGGGTACCACCTGTGCTTCTGCCTGTGCTTATGCTGCCTTAGGTAGTCCTCTTATATACACAGACGGGAAGTTAATCATACACAGGGGCTACTACAGGATGATGCCTACGATGATTACCGTTGACGAGTTTGCCCGTCTGACTAGTTCAAGCCACCATGACGGAACTAAGTATCTTATTGAGATGGGCTTTACCTTTAACTTTGCAAAGTCCGTTATAGCTGATACATCCCCTTGTCGTTTCCTTGACTTAGGCAGTACAGACTTTATCAAACAACTGCGGGACAACGATCCCTTCTCTGTCAAACCTAGACTAGCCATGAAAAGGGTTAATAAATGCAATGGGTAGGTTTTGGACAACAAAGAAGTGGGCCGTATGGGCTTACTTTGGGGCTGTCTTTATACTAGGGGCTATGTGGTACCAAGTCCAACTAGACGTAAAGATAAACGAGTGGTTTGGTACGTTCTACAACATGATACAGAGGGCCTTGACGGAACCTAATTCTGTTACTCTGCCGGAATACTTCAAAGAACTACTCAGCTTTGGTAAGATAGCAACAGTCTATATCTCTGTTGTTCTTATCCTATCTTTCTTTACCTCCCACTGGCTATTCCGTTGGAGAACGTCTATGGTCGAATGGTACCATTCAGTCTATAGCAAGGTATCGCATATTGAGGGTGTGGCCCAGAGGGTTCAGGAGGACACAGTTAAGTTCTCTCGACTGATGGAGAACTTGGGGGTGGCGTTAGTAGAGAGTGTGATGATCCTTCTGGCCTTTGTACCTGTGTTGTGGGGTTTATCATCAGGTCTCACGACTACCTTCTTTGGCGGCTGGCAGTACGGACTAATCTTTTCTGCCGTTGTCTGGAGTGTGGGGATCACCTTAGCCCTATGGTTAGCAGGTAGGTTCCTTAACCTTGTTGGAGTTGAGTACGACATTCAGGCAAGGGAAGCCGCTTACCGCAAGGTTCTAGTCAAAGCAGAAGACGGAGAGGTGAAACCTAAGACCTTTGCTGATTTATATAATGACGTACAGTCAATTCACTTCACCAACTATTTTAGGTATCTATGGTTTAATGTTGTTCGCCTAGCTTGTCTTCAAGCTAACGTACTAGTGGGTTACGTTGTTCTTGCACCAACCATAGTAGCAGGAATTATTACACTAGGTACTATGCAGCAAATACTGAGGGCATTCGGTAGGGTGGAGGGCAGCTTTATGTACCTCTTCAAGTCGTGGCCTACTGTGATTGAACTGCTGTCTGTGTGGAAACGTCTATATGAGTTTGAGAAGGAGATTTAACCCTTTCGCAGTACACTTTATACTCTAAGGTAGTCGATGTCTTTAGCACCTCATTTACCCTTTCAACCCAAACTAAACACTCTTCTTCTGTCTTAGCTTCTCGCTCCCCCCATCCGTCTAGTTGCACCCAAGCAGCGTTGACTAGGAAGAGGATAACAATGGTTGTCTTCACTCTTTTCTCTTAATAACCAGGCCCCTGAACGGAGCTATGATACCCCTCCCTATCTCCTTAGGTGACGGGAGTACCCACCCTAGTATAAGCAGCAACATGTACCAGAGGGGTACATCGTTGTTCAAAATCGTCACAGTACCACCGTTGTCTATTGTAGTGTTCTCAGTCTGGTTAGCCTCCACCTGAGACACCGCTTGAGTGTTCTCTTGACCTGCCTGCACATTTGCAGCTACGTTAGGGCCACCACCTGTCAGGAGAGATAGAGGCCCTCCTCCACAGGCAGATAGTAGAAGTATTAGTGATAAAGAGATTACATACTTCATTTGGATTTTCCACTAAGCAGAGCTATTGCAAGGCTATTAGAAAGCCTGTAGGCTCCAACCCTAGATGGAAGTTTAACACCGGAGTCTACTAGGTACTTTTTCATACCCTTCTGGTCATTGGTGTAACCTGCTGCTACGAGGGCAGCCCCTACTGTTTCAGCCTCCTTGTCGTACAAGTCCTGCGCACCTGACCAACCCGAATAGGTTACCCCATCCTTTTCAATAGACCAGTTCTCCCATGTTTTTTTAGCATCCTTTTCAGTGAAACCACCGTAGATAACCCAGTCACGTAGCCTTTTACCAGAACCTACGGAGAAGTAGTTAGGTCTATCTAGCCCTTGGGCCTTGCTGTACTCCCACAGGATTCTGGCCCCTTCTCCAGCCTGTTTATGTGTGGATACTTCCATCTGCCCTACTACGTCTTCTGGGTTCAGGCCGTGTTTTTTGATAAGGTAGGGAAGGAACCTAACACCGGAGTCAATCTGCTTCTGTGTGATAGCTCCATCGTTACTTCCCACAAATTCTATACCTATAGTATTAGAGTTACCTATATCTCCTTGGTTCCAACCACCACCTGCATGAGCGCCGTATACGGTGCCTTCCATAAACTGCTCAACAGTCCCATCAGGCTGTACAGCATAGTGTACCCTCAAACCTCTGTTCTTCACAGCCCCAAAAACATCTGAACTAGAGCTACCTGTGTGGTGTACCATAATAGACGTTGGTGTTATTTTCCGATCATGTATGAATGTTTTATCGGGGAAAATAACTAAGTCTTCCTCACCAAAAGTCTCTCCAGCTTCCCCATCTTGGTATCCTCTGGTGAACTCGTTAGCCTCTCCCCGTGGGTCTTGTTGCTGACCGATAACCTCAGGTGCCCCAGCCATAGCTTCTGCTGTAGCACGGTCATAAATACCCGTCTCTGGTAGTCCGAAGTCTTTCTGGAACTTCTTCAGTCCACGTTGAACACCACCACCGAAGATACCATCAACACCACCTACCTTGTAGCCAACGTCAATCAGGTTCTTTTGTAGTATAGTGACCCTATCTCCTTTATCACCTCGTGTTAGGTCATTAAAGACTGCATCGGAGCTTTTGGTCGAGTATGCATCCCAATCAATTCCTGTACCAGCCATGTCAATTACCCTCCACTGGGATGTCTCGTTGTTTCTGTCTCTTGGTACCATCTGGATCAATAAACCAATCACCGTTATCAAGACTATTGAAAAGCTTTTCATCTTCTGTCTGTTCATCCGTCCAAGCTATAGGCCAAGGTTTCTCCTCTGTGCCGTAAGTACTCTGATCCTCCTCACGTAGTACTTTCTTGATTAAGGTTCTGAGAATATCTTTGTCAACATTAAAACTCTCCATTTTCTTGAGAATGTGGGCCTCTCGTTCAGCACCACGCAACCATCTCGGCATAAATCCTCGTATAGCCTCTCGCAGATTCTCCTCAGAGAGATCACTATCTTCAGGAGTTTTGTTGCTGGCAGCTTCTGATGCCTGGTCCACTTGGTCAAAAACAATAGCGGGTTCAACTATACTATCAATTTCTTCTTGCACTTTTCCGGCGGCTTCCTGTTCTCTGGGATCAACCAAAGGAGGAATGTTTGGGAGAACTGAAACAGCTATATTATCATTTTGATGTCGGGCAGATTCATATTCGAACAAGCCTATATCCACTGGATTGCCATCGGCTAGTTTAACTAGTCGTTTTCGTTTGCCTTCGAGGACTCTAATCTTTTCATAAAGGCCTAAAATCGGTTTTAACCTAGAGCCGAGGAGGTTATCAATACTTGAGTAATCTTCTACACTAAAAGCCTTGGAGTTGAGATACTTTTGGAAACTGCCTCCATGTTGATCGTCTATTATGGTTCTAATCTTATAAAACATTTGAAGCTTCTTTTGGGTAAGCTGTCCGACTACACTTCCAGTTTCCAAGTCATTTTCTGCCTCTTTATTAAGGTCTTTTTCTAGTTTGTCGAAGTCAAAAAACACCTCACCTGTGTCTTGGTTATAGGTAAGGTACTTTCCAGCACCTTCAGACTTATCCGAGAGAGAGCCAATTTCAGTTAAAATTTGATTGGCTTGGGCAGCTACAGACTTCTGCACTGTTCTCAAAACTTTAGTCGCAGCTTCGCCGTCTACTCCGAAAAGAGCTTCGAGATTTTTAATGAAATTTGGTCCGGCGAAATTCTCTTCATACTTCCCACCAAGGATGAAGCTAGGGTTTTCTGACACCAAAGCTAAACATGCCTTGCTATGAAAAGAAAAGTCCTTTGCGGCCTCTGGGTCTCCTTCAATCTTTTTGGATAGGTCTACTGTAAAAGCTACTTCTTGAAGATAGTCAAGACACTCTTCAACACTTTTTTGAGGGGCCTCCTTAACATAAGTGCTAGGGTCCACACCCTCTTCTTCAACTTTTTCTTTCAGTTCACCAAAGCCTATAGTAAAATTATTACCAGAGCTTTTTAACACTTTGATCATCGCATCCAGATCGCCCCCCGCCATCTCTAGCACCCTTTCTGGGTTGGCATCAATAAGTTTATTAAGGGCCGCAATCACTACAGGGTTTACACCTTGCTTTTGAAGAACTCTGGTCACGCTGTCTAACAGAGCTTTTGGGTTATCAAAGCTATCTAAACTTCCTACTAACCCCTTCATAGACTTAAAATAATTTTTAACTTCTGTGTTGCCATTTTCGCCTAAGAACGGAGCATACCTAGTCTGGAAATAACCATTCACCATTGCAGCTATTTCTTGTCGCTCCATTTGTGAAACTTGGTTATCTTTCAATGCTTCTTTAAACATGGCGAAAACCTTGACATATTCATCGGCTACAGCACTTATAACACTATTACCATCAATATCCTCGCCTGCTTTCGCCATTTGTTCCTGCTGAGCTAAAACAGCCTGTTTAGTGTCGTAACGTATTTTAAGTAACCAAGCTTCCTTGTTAATCTGTTCTTCACTAAATGTCTTTTCTCCACTACTGCCATCATTTAACTTGTTAAGGACCAAGACCCGGTAGGCTCGATAAGTACTTTCATGGTCTAATATCCATTTTTGCATTGCAGTCTCTTCCGTGTCCACTCCAAAATCCTCTGGTCTTGAACCCGTGACTCGTGTAAAGAAGGCCGCCTGATCTGACGTACTACCCCCGTTTGCCGCAATGAGGTTATAATAAGCCTTTTGTGCAAGCATCTTTCCAGCTACCTCGTTAGAGCCTACAATTTCAAGAGCCTTACTCATCTCTGACACGTAGTTTTGGTTAGCTTGTCTCTTTCTACCTGCCTCAGTAGGGCCACCCGATGTCGATCCCTTAAAGAAACTTCTGAAGGCTTCAGTTACATCCGGCTGATCTATGACAGGGATTGCTTCGATCTGGGTTTCCAGTGTCGGGGCTAGTTCACTCATTATTAATCACCTTTTCTGAAAGTCTCTCGGCGTTTCCGGTATACCCCATACGCAAGAGTTTCTGCCAAGAGTCAAAAACATCTTGATCAGACCTTGACCAAAGGGAATTCCTTATTTTATCTTTCTGCACTTCTGTAAGTTTAGACCATGTAAGTAGGCTTTCTATACTCGCCAGAGCTTTTTCAGCAGCCTCTTTGTTTTCGTTATTAATTGCATCCCAGAAACTACTCACAAGAACACCCGTCGCTTTGTATACAATTTTATACTCTTTTGATGATGCATAAATAACGTCATTTGCGTCGTAAAACTCTTGGACTTTTTTTACTGGGACACCAAGCGCAACGGCAATAGTCTCGGCAGTATTTAAGTCAAGTCCTTGGATACGTTTTCCCGACTTGGTTTGGTAGATGTCGTCCCACACAATCCCTTTTACTTTAGCCCCTATATCTATAACTTTAATTTCTCTGAAGGCTTCAGCAAGTTTAACCTTAGAGTAGTAGGGGTCACCCCTCGTAATAGCTGCCATAGCCGCAACAAGGCCTCCGGCAAACTCATATGATTTACCTCCACCAGCGCCTAAGACAACCTCTCCAAAACTGTCCTCTCGGTAAGACTTCAGAGTCTGTGAAATACCATCGGCTACAGAGACCCGTACTGCGAAAGCAGTGTCTACACCTGCGTACTGGAACAAGGCGTCTAGGGGACCGTACTTAATCAAGTCCTGTGTCTTACTTCCTTGCCCAATCTGGAGGGTTTCAGGCAGGAAGTAATTAACTGTATCAGTCAAGTGTTGTTCGTTTACTACAGATAAGCCTGTTGTACCCCAGAAAGGTCCAAGCATTATTGCAAGACGCACTCTCTCGCTCTTTGTCAGGCTTCTGCCTACGAATATGTTTTCCATAGAACGAAACATAAAGGAATAAAACTGGAGTGGAACCTTAGATAGGCCATACTGTGCAGTCCCTTTATTAGCTTGTGTCATTCTAAGCGTGTAGGCTTGCTCCTTGTCTGTTATCCAGAACCTAGCCTCAGAATTATTTAACTTGGCAGTCCTACTGCCTTTTATCTGGACCCTATGGTACTTAAGGGCAGCCACGCCGAACCCTGTATTACGGGAAATCTCCTCGCCTTTAACAAAAGGCTTCATCCCTGCTCTATATACCTTGTCCCAAACCTTACCTGTACTGTGCATAGCCACCCGACCAGCACTGCCCTTAACTCTTAATGCTCCCCTAGACTCTAAGAAACCCTCGGCAAGATTAGAGGGGTCAACCTCATACCGTCCAAGGTCAATATAGAGTTGTCTGAGGTCTTTCATCTGCTCAGTAGTCATACCAAACTCTTTGCCCATCCCCTCTAGGAAGAGGTCTAACTGAGGCCCTCTTGGTATGCCCCTAGATTTAAAGAGGTACCTTCCTAGTAAGGCACCTTCTATACCGTCCTTCATGCCAGCCATAGCTACGATATTAATGCTCTGCACACTTTGTAGGAATACCTGGAAAGGGTCGCTAAAGAAGGTACTGGAAAAACCAAATCTGGTCAGAGCATTACTCGGATTATCAGGGGTGTACTTACCTCCTGTAACAACCTCAGACATAGTATCTGCTAGATCGCCAAGGAGTTTTTCTCCCTCAGGCACCATACCAGACCTAAGCTCAAAAACTCTCTTTCTGCTTTCGAGTAACTTAAGGAGATCAGTGTCGCCTGCTAATTTCTCTGTTCCTATTATGTCATAGTAGTCTCTGTCTGTCCAACCCACATAGTCAGGGTTCCCACCCTCTTTATTTACTATGTTTTTTGCAGCCCTGCCTAAGGATACCTTGGCCGCTGTATCGTAATTTTCTGAGGCCACCTGCCTACTTACGGTATTAGTCTGAGCAATAACGCTACCTAAGGGGTTTTCATTATAGGTTGGACTCCCCCCATAGTGTAAGAGAGGTACGTCACTCCTCCTTGAGAATGTCACAAATTCATCGGCAGTGGCTGCGGGAATGAAAGTATCTCCAACAACGCCTTCGTATACTCTCTCGTCCCTAGCTTTATATAGAACTTTACTAACAGCCCTTAAATCCCAACCTTCATCACTAGCAACCTTAAGGAATTTACTGACTGTATCCATGTCTAGGTTTTTAGCCCAAGAGTTGTTTGCAGCTACGTCAGCGTCGGTTAAGGTACCGTCAGCGTGTTTCTTAAATAGTGTCTCAAGTTGTTTAACTGTTTTAGTAGCCTGGCTTCTTGTTGTTGTTGACAAAGCAACCTTAACAATCTTACCATCAGCCCCTTGGAAAGTCACAAAGTACTGGGCCTCAGGATTGATACGGGGACCACCAGCATTATACCCTAGAACATCTTGGGGGTCTAAAGCATGAATTGTGTCTGTGTCTACGATGTACCTAGTCTCAACTAATCCGTCAGTCAGGTCTGTTTCAACCTTAAAGATATTCTTCTTAGGGCCTGAGTACTTAGAGAACTCTACAAACCTCCCTGTTGTAGCTTCTACCACCCAATCGACATCATCAGGAAGCTTGGAAACCTTCTGCCCCGCCATTGGTCTAGCCTCGTCTCCGAGAACTACACTGACCCTTCTGACTTTATTCCTGTGAAGTTTTCTAATAATAGACTGGGCTTTGAGGATATAGTTGTAGTTACTTAAGTCTACTACACTCAAGTAGCCTTTAACTACTTTTTGACTAGGTTCCTTGCCATTATGTCTAGCTTTCCAAGCGTCTACAAACGCATCCTTAGACATCCAATTTCTTTGTTGCGCTAAGTCCCTAGACTGTAGATCAAGAACTATGTCCCCTACTTCTTCAAACTCCCTCGAAGAAAGCTTTCCAATGTCTGTTGTGAGAACCTTAGCAAATTTCTTTATCGTAATCTTACCTGTTTCAACCCTCTCAGCCAAGTTATTTAAGGCTTGGTTATCTCTTAGGTAAGCACCTTTTATTGGGTTAAGATGGCTGAGACGAGACAGGGCCTGTCTAATGGCTCCTCCTATTGCCTCTACTTTATGTTCTACCTTAACAAATTTATCTAAATCTATCGGCACTTCGTACTGTACTAGGTACTTACCTTCAACACCATCAACAGGGATCACTTTCGCTTCAGGTATGTCCTTAGCAATTTTCTCGGCTGTCTTCTTAGATATAGGAAGACCTGTTCTAGCATGTCCAAAAAAACCGACTACGGTATTCTTTTCGTAGTTAATCTTAAAGTTGTTTAGGCTTCTGCCAACAGCTTTAGTTACTTCCCCTTGGATTTTAGTCACCCACCCAGTTATTGCGGCCTCGTCATAGGTATCACCTAACGCCCTCTTAGCGTAGGCGTTGGCGTCTTTAGTGGCTTGAACAACTCTTGCACTTATTGTAGAAAAATTTAACGTGGGCCTCACCTTAGCATTAGGTGCTGCATCATTAAATGCTGATGGACCTAGATCAGATAGGTTACTTGTGTCATCAGTAGCATTAGCTATTCGTATAGCAGCTTGCTCTGCGACTGTTTGGGAGTCGCTTGCAGCACCTATTCGAGTTGCTGGAGTAGACGAATGTTGCATGTCATTGAGTAACTTGACTCTACCCTTTACTGAAACAACCTTCTTCAACATACCTTTGCCTAATGTACCGACAGGAACGGCAGCAGTGGCTAAGTCAAATACGGCGAGCAGTCGATCAAGTTGAGCCGCCGAATAGTCACCTAAGCTAGTAGCCCTAATCGACAGGTCTCCAAGTGCTTGAGGGTTACTGCTTAAAAATACCCCCTGTTCTTTGTAATCTGCGACAATAGGCTCAAGGAAGACCTTGAAATCTTCGAGAGACATATCTCCCGTAATGGCGTCAAGGAAAACCAAGCCTTCCTTTTCACCCCTCGACATAAATACGTCTTCAAGTATATTCCAAGGCATCCTTAGAAACTCTCGGTCTAAGAAATTGAGGAACCAACCTGCCTTATTAGAACCCGACTCTACCTCTTCTTCAATTTTTTCCTGAAGATACCTTAACTTTATCGACGAATTTACTTCAAGGGCAGTGAGGTCAGGGTTTTTCATACTCGCCTTAACGAAAGCAAAGTATTCTTTCGGGTTCAGCAATTCGGTTTTCTCTTGAATGTCTGAGATATTTTCAGCGTCCTTCGCCTTGTTCTTAGGGTTTGTCAAGGTTTCCTCGACTTTTGCTATGACTTCATCATATGCCTCGGAAGATAAGGCAGCAAGGTCTTCAGGAGTTACCTCGTCAGATACCTTACCAAAAACAACAAGAGAGTCCATATCTCTGTTCTTTACCTGTGTAGTACTGGGAGTAGACACAGGAGCTTCTTTTGTATCTTCTCCAAGAATTACTGGAGGCCTATCTTCACCAAGAATTTGAACCATTACACGTCCTTAACCGATCTTTAAAGCAGTTTTGTCATTCAAAAGCCCCGTTGTGGGCTTCGCAGTTTTTCACGTTCCATTCATCCGCCTTTGGCTTAAAGCCAGCCTTTTTGTTTGAGTTCACCGTATGTGTCTTTAAAATCTGGCATAAGATTACTTAGTCCACTCAACGCCAAAGCCCTGCCCCTAGCTTCAGATATATTTCCAGATAAGCCACTCTGTTGAGTGGCGTAGCCAGCGGTAGCTCCAAACTGAGACCCAAGCTGCCCTACCATAGGTGTAGCCCCTGTGTTCTGTCCAACAACCATAGCCCTAGCCCTTCTCATTTGGGCTTCTCTTAAAGCAGTGTTTGCAGTCCTTCTCTGGGCAAGTTGAGCCGACTTTTTTTGCTCCCTCGCTGCCTCTTGTTGCGCCCCTAAAGAGGCTACGCCTAATCCTAGTTGTAGTATTGAAAAAACTTCTGGCAAGGTGTTTACTCCTATCTGTAGATAAAGACCAAAGAGTCTGCTGTCTTTATATGGGGCTTAAACCCCAGTTTTGTTAATAGTCTTATGTTTTTAGGCTGTTGGTGGTCGTTAGGAAGGTGGGCGAAGATAGCTTTGTAACCCTGAATCTTGAAGAACACCCACCAATCTTTTAAAAGGCTCCTCATTTGCCTGAAGACAGACACATTAAACTTTTCTATGTCTGAGAAATGGATAAACACCAACTCTTCTGTGTACTCTAAGTCTACCCCAAAGGTATCCCCTCTGATACCCTTTAGTCTAGTACTTTCTGTTGACACCTTGTAGAACTCCAAACCCTAGTAAAACAAAGTCCTTACCTGTAGTAGACTCAAACCTAAGTCTCATATTACGGCCTGAACCTCTGCATTTCAACCTTGATGTCACAATGTTATCAGGATAATCCCATTCTGTCAAGTCACTTGGATCAACTACAGGAGTATACTTTAGTCTGTACGCCTCCTGAGCAGCAGAGGATACCGTCTTTCTGAAGTCCCAGTAGGTTGAAATCTTTAGGGAGGATTCTCTGACAGGTGTGTATCCGTCATTCTCATTTCCTGTCCAGCCTGTTTCAGTGGGTCTTAGGTAGACCTGTACGTAGGGTGCGGTCTTCTTTCGTATAAGGTCTCCCATAAAGTCGTAACCAGCTTCTGCGAAAGATACATAGTCTCCCCCACTGTCCCAATCCTTAAAGGTGGTGGAACTAAAGGATGCTATAGTGACCTTATTAGTTCCCCCTGTTCTATCCAACACTAGTAAAGCTAGGGCAGCGTCTGCTGTAGCTACTTGTGTTTCTCTCTGTACAATAATTGTGTCACTACTACTGTCAGTAATAAGAGTGGTCCCGTCATTCGCCGTGACGTCTACGTCAATGAACTCTGAGCCGAAGCTGTCTAAGTAGGCGGCTGATATAATATACTGTTTATCGTCTGCACTACCTGAAATATCCCAAGGGTAGAAGGCTTGCACAGGAAGGTCCATTATAAGCACCTTATTCTTTTTATTCTTGTCGGCGGATGACTGGCTATTTTCTGGGTAAAACCAGTATACTCTCTTATTAACTTTATCGAAGATTGCCTCACACTGTAGTTTGGCTTGGCCGTCAATGCCGTCAAAAAAGGTTTGTACTGTGCTGATGCTGAGGTTCTGTTCACCTAGTCTCCCCGATACTTTGTCTGAGACTAGGGTGTGTATACCGTTTTTAGACCACCAAATAGGAATACCGTCAGCTTCTACATACGTCTTAACTCCGTTTATTCCGACAGATGTAACTTTGTTTACAGAATATGCAGCAGGAGAGAAGATTCCCTCAACCCCTGAAATCTGCCACACCCCATTCTCGGCAAAGACTAGTAATGAAGTGCCTACAACAGCGAGCTTTTGGATGTTAGCCGCCTCTTTGATCGTTATGACACCCCCATCAGTATCTAGCAAATCACTAAGGCTCTCTGATGAAGGGTCGTTCTGTTGGTAGCACCTACCAACTTCATCAATATCGTCAACTAACCTAGAGAAAAGTATCTTACCTGCGTTCTCTGGGCTTTGAAGTCCGGCATAAAAAACACGGCCTGAGAAAGAGGCCACAGACTTAAACCTTGAAGACTCTACTGTGTCAAGACTATCCCCAAGGGTATCTGTCTGCTCCTCAACATCTGCGTTGAATGAGACTGACCGTTCCTTATTAAAAAAGTCGAGGATAAAATGGCCGTTACCTAGTATAGATGAACCAGAGAATATTTTTTCCCACTCAGACTTGTCAAAGTCCCCGTCAGAATTTTTACCAGAGTACCAAGGGTGTGTCAGTGGAGGCCAGGCAGTACTGCTATAAGAAGCGTTTGCTGCGACACCTTTAGTTCCGGTCCACCCTCCGTTAGCACTGTCATACTTCCGAGCATCGGTAACACTTGTATTAGGCTCTTCTTCGCTATACTCGTCAATGTCCCCCTGCCACTTAAAGTCCCTCACTTTAGGAGTAATCTTATTGACTACGATACTTGAGTCACTTATGTACTCAAGATAGAAAGGTTCAATAGCGGGGGAGACAACAATAAGAGACCCGTCAATGCTAGTTGTTTCAATCTTATTATCTACAACTTCAACGCTGTTACTAGGGTCTAGGTCACTATTTCCTAAGTCTACATAACTACTTCCAGTACTTCCATCAGCCTGTGTAATACTCAGTCCAGTCAACTCAGAAGCGGAGTAAGGCTCCTCTACTGTATTGTAGAAATAAATCCTGTCCCCTTCTTGTAACACCAGCCAGTTTTTACCAGCGATACCGCCTACGTTATACCAGATACTAGACGTAAAAACCTCTGTTCTTGTTGTGGTGAAACTGGAGTCAACATTACTGTTCTCTAATTCGACAGCTAAACGTCTTCGCCTAGAACCATCCCTTTCAAGGACACAGTTCCTTTCGTCAATAGAGGCATCCTCTGGGAACGTAAGCTCTCCTGCCTCAGTTACCAGACCTTTTACGAATGTGTTGACCGTTTTTTGGTTTATCGTTTGAGGCATTCTTTCGCTTCCGTTCCGTAAAATCCTTGGCAAACTCGTTTCTTCTAGCTGCCTTAGTTTGCTTCATATTCTTCAAGTAAACTTCAACAGCCCTCTTTGCTTTCTTTAAGCTAGAGTAACTTCCTTGAAGGTCTTTAGGAATAAGTCCTTTCTCAAAAGACACTCCAAAGAAACCATAACCACCGGGCTTTATCTGGATATGGACTTTAGTAACGAGTTTGTCAGATGTGATCACACAAGTCTGTTTCTCCGTGTTCTCTTCTATGTTCATGTTCTACCGTACATCGGCCTCTTGTTTACCTGCTCAGTCTTGTATAAGTCATTTCTAATATGAGACTTCAGCCTACGAGCAGCTTGCTCCACCTTAGGATCAGTACCCGACTTAAACAAGGAGAAACACGTTGACTTAGCTTCAGCTAAGAAGTAAGGAAATAGTGTTTCATCCAGATCGGGTACAAAACTATCTGTTGTCGAGAATGTGGGGAAGAATGAACCGAAAGCCCTTGTCTTAGACTGCTGAAGAGTAGACTCGATTGAAGCATCGTAGGCGTTCATAATGATATTTTCATCGTCGAAGGACGTGTAGTAGGTAGGCATAGTATCATTACTGACAAAGATGTCTAGGTTACCGCTAAGAGTTTCAACCTTTAGTCCGTTTTGGTTCATACTCTCAAGAAAGTAGTCATGGTCTACATACTTAACTTCAGTATAATTCTCGCCTGAGGCCGCTGTATTGTACGAAACTTTACTTACTTGTTTGACGTTTGTAGGATACTTAAAATGGGTAGGCCTTGTGCTGTCAGCTAGTGCCGTCAAGTCCATAAGCTTCTTATGCTCTGGGATGTCTCGGCCTGCTATTATGTTATAGTAAGTATCTTCTATAACAGAAGCAATCTGCTGCGCCTCTACCGTATCACTGATGGTATTCACGTCCTCTGAGTCCATATCACTCAGGATTGACTGAACCATCTGGAGAAGTGTACTCTTCATTAAGTTCCCTCCACACAAACAACAATGGTAGTATCTACATGGGCTGTAGCACCACCGTTGCAGCTTATCTTTACATAATCTGAGCCAGTTACATCCTGATTACTGGCGGGTACTAATGTGTCAGTATCTCCTGCCGCAGAACCAGACTGGGTAATCGTAAGAGTTCCCATAGAGTTGTTGCTTGAGTCGTATACTGTAAAGATAACATCGGAACCAGCTATAGCTCCACTAAGAGTAGTTTGTACCTTAGCAACATTACCTGCGTATGGGATGGGAATGTATATGTCACCTGACGATGCTATATCGTCAATGTTCAAGACCAGTGTATAGGGACGAAATTTCCAAGAGCCACTACCAGACCCGTCAGCAACATAGACCCGACCAGCCCCTGAGGTATTTGCTCCTTTAGGTTCATGGCACTCTGAACCAGTAAGTGAAGAATGAAGTGTCATTGTGAACCTCTATGTATAGGAAGGTGGCCCCAGTTAAGGGACCACCAAGTTAGATTAAACGGAAGGGTCAGTTACGACAGTAACGATACCTTCAGGGCGGTACTTCTTGACTCCGTAACGAGCAGTAGTTACATACTCATGCCGTTGGTAGTCTTTGTTGTACTCGTAGTCAACTTCAGGCATTTGTCTCCAAGCACCAACAAAAGGATTGGATGCAGGGTCAGCCGAGAAGAACAAGTTAGCTACACCATTGTCAGACGAGAAGTCATTAGTGGTGGTACCATCACGTTCTTTCAGAGCCGAGTCAGAGATAGTAGACTTGAGGAAGTTGGACGTGTATACGTCGAAGCCATAAACATTAGCAATGAAACGCATACCAGTAGTTGCACCGTCTCGGACGATACCTTCCCACTGAGGGTTGTTGCTTACATTTACGAGGTTAGTCAGAGTTGACATCTGGAACTCAACCGAAGGATCAACGATAGCAACCAAGTTACGATCACCGACCTTAGACTTCTTCAGCGCATAACGGGCAAAGGCAAAGTCTGCGACTTCGATTTTACCGGCGTTACCACCAGAGATACGATGCGAAGCACCGTCAAGAGTTTCAGCGGAGTTAGCTGAGACACCCACTTCAGACATAGCCAGAGACATTGACTCGAAGTGTTCCATGATAGCTCTTGACTGTTCTGGAACAAATCTCGACTCTAGTTCAGCAGAGTAGAATGAGTCCTGTGCAGCTTTCTTAGTAACATAAGTAGCTGACTGGAGGTACTCACCAATAGTGAACGAGAACTCGGCAGTATCCAGTGGTGTGTATGACACGGCAGCATCTTCAGTGTAGTTTGCCACGTCAATTTCACCGATAGTCGGAATAGTGAAAGTAGACCCGTCAGGGAAACCTTCCAACATTCTGACGTACTTCTGTGCCATCATTTCATCCCGAAGGATGTCTTTAAGTTCTGAGGACCATACCTCAGAACGAATTAACCGACCCATATCGGTATTTGAGGAAATCATACCAGCCATTAGACTAGTCCTTTCTAAGTGTTACCAAACTTATCCCCCAACCTCATTTTGTCTTCCATGAGTTGTCTTTGGACAGAGGGGGTAAAGTATTTGGATGAGTTTTCCCGACGCATTGCCTGGTAATAACTCCAGTCACGTTCCGTCGAGGCTTGAAGGTTGACACTTTCTGTCCGAACAGACCCGCTTACCATAGGCTGTAAGGTCTTATGTTCTTTGCCAAGCAGAGTAAAGAAAGCACTAGGAGACTCAGAAGCAATTTCCTGCATTTTTTCTGGGGACATACCTAGTTCTTTAGCCTTCTCACTAACCTTATTAGGAGCAGCATCGCCGTATTCCTTTTTAAGGCTCTCTTCTACGAGAGCAATATTCTGTCTCACAACAGTATCTTTCTCTCTCTGGCTAAGTGTCTTTTCGACAAGGCTCTTCAGGTGATCCTCACTAACACTTGACGGGGTGTCGCCTAAATTAGTGCCTCCTGTATGGTCAGACTCTTCAGAAAAAACGGAGGAGGTATCCGTAGCCTTGTTCTGAAGTGTTTCGAGAATTTCTTTGGCATAGTCCTGTTTATTCAAGTCTACTCTCATTTCAGCAAGCTGACCTTCAAGATTTTGAATATAAGTATCTGCCTCAATTTTACCTTTAGCAAGTACTTCAGGGTCTCTCCAATTCTCGCCTTTCGTCTGTGCGAGTTGATCAACAAAAGAATCTTGGGTTTGTTCTGGTGTGATCGGCTCTTGTTGCCCTATGGTTTGGGCTTCTTCAAAGATTGTCATTAGTTACCTTTCGGTTAAGGTTATTAAATTTAGCAGGTCATCAAGTACAGCATTGTACTCATTGACTGCAATTTGACGATACTCCCAATTAGGAATATCGTAGTCTCGAACACACTCCTTCTTAAAGTAGTTTTGTTCGAGTACTTCTTTTAGGTCATCAAAGGCATTGCGGTGAGCAAGGACTTCTCCTCTACGCCTCTCCTTCTCTGACTTAGGTACGTTTTTAAACCAAACTGAGTTCATCTAAAATCTTACCTTAAATGAAAGGCCGTTAGGGCCTACGTCCACCGACTTGTTTTTCTTTTTTATAGTGACGCCGGAAAGACCCAGTGTTGTTTTTGTCTTACTTTTAACAGGCCGAGTAGCTTTTTTAGCTGTAGGTTTTCTGAATCGCTTACTTAAGAACTTCATTCTATTGTTGATGTCTGTCATTTTAAATCCCTAGTTCAGCCTTCTGGGCGAGGTCTTGCTCGTTCTGCATCTCGGCCTCTTGCATCACTTGTTGGGTAGCTAATTGCTCAGAGATAGCCACATTATCACTAAAGAGTTCTGGTTCACCAAGCTCTTCTGAGAGTATCCTAGCAAACTCTTTACCTGATAGGTGTGCTGCAACAGACGGATCAGAAAGCTTAAGCTGGTATAGTTGCTGTAAGTTCTGTATCCTCCTAGCCCTCTCTGCAAAGTGCCTAGCACCGATTGGCACAATCTTACCCTCTGCTGTAATATCGTCTTTAGTAATAGACTTAAACACTTCGACGCCATAGTCTTTGTCTAACACTCTTACCACGTCTGACGTATTAAGGTACCTTCTAGCCATCTCCAACATACTATTCAGGATTGGCTCTAGGAAAGTTCTTTCAAGGTGTGCTGTCTTATGTTCAAAGATGCGGGACGCAGAGTTTTGTAGTGTCTGTACTTCGAAGGCTGTCTTCTCTCCAGGAGTACGGAAACCCATTGCCTGTTTAGGGGCACCTGCCATCTCTTCCATCTTAGCTTCGAGTATCTGGATTTGAAGGTCGGCTTGTAGTGCGGTGGCATCTGGTGCCATGTAACCTACATCACCCTCTTCCCCCATGTATATACGGGCACCAGGCTCAAATTCAAAGTCTTCTACGTCTCCCTTAACCTTCAGGATTGGGTAGGCGATCTGGTCAAAGACATCTGCCTTAAGGTTCTCTAGGTGGTCGATGCGATATTGCATACCGACCAAGTTGTCTAGTGGACCCATTGCGTAGAGGTTGTCCGGTCTTGGTCTCCAACCAGCGTGGTAGATAGGTGAACCCGCAAGCCAGCTTGGGTTCTGTTCGTTAGAAAGTACATAGGCTCTATCGAGTACCGTGATAACTCTATTTGAGTGGAACTCGTTATCGCCTTTTTCGTAGATGTCCCCGTAGAAAGTCAGAACCTCTACATAGTCTGACTCGTAGTACTGCCGAATATTTGAGAAGCCATCAGCTACGTAGGCGTCACCCTTATACTTGTCATCGCCACCTAGTACAGAACTTCTTGCGGCTAGACTTTTTTCAAACACTTGCTTGAAATGTTCGTTCTCAGGGTTTTCGTCGCACATACGTTTGATGTCACCGAGAGACTTTAGGCTTCTAATTACCTTAGGTGTTGACTCAAAGTCTTTTGCCGAAGGGTTAAAAACAATATCAAAGGGAGAGATACGAACTAGCTTAGGCCCTATGTAATCAATTACAACTTCGTCTTCAGGGCCTGTTAAATACTTCTGCTCCCAGTTTAAGGTGGCGAAGCAGTTTCCGTACTGGATATAGTCGTACAGGATGTCGGAGCAGGTATTGACAAAAGCTGACTGCCTAACTTTAGTATCTAGGTAGGCCTGGATTATATCCCTCTTAGCCTTTAGCTCTGGGCCACCCTTCTCTGCCTCAAACTTCATCCACTGTCTTCTAGGAAAGAGAGTAGCAAAGTAGTTTGCATGGAGGTTATCCATGATTTGAGTTAGTTTCGGGGTTGTTGTCGAGTTTGACCAAGGCAACATAGAGTTTTGGGTGGTCTTTGTATCCGTAGCGTATAGGTAGTTCCGTAACTCTTTTTTCTCTTCTAACCACTTACTACGAAGCTGGTTCCACTCATTCCATCTTGAGGCTATTTCTACCGCCAAGGTATCTGGATTGAGGATTTGTTCTATGTCTATGCTGTTCATTACCCAGTACCTCTGAATCTGTTATTAGCCCAGACTATATTAGTCCTTTTGCCTTTGCTATAGGCCTTAGATGGTTTGACTGCTAAGTCTACTACAGCGGCTAAAGCATCTTTTACATCGTCATGCGGAGGATTACGACTTGATAACTCTTCTTCAAGCACCTGTATATTACCTCCTCTGTAATGCCAGATAGAAAGGTTATCATATCTAGGCTCTAGGATAGCAGCAATTCTTTCTTCCTTACTGCCCTTATTAGGACGATATTCATTAATGCTGAGAGACAACCCATGCTCTTTAATTAGCTCTTTCAGTTGTCTGACGATAGCTTTCTGAGCTACTGTAGTCTCTGCCCGAAGTTTTCTAAAACCCCACTTAGTTACTAAGACCAAGGCATGTTCAAAGTACTCAGAAATTCTGTCCGTTTTGAATCTGTCGATGTCAAGTATAAACACATTATTTGAATTGTCAATACCTATTACGACAATAGCTGTATAATCTGCCTTTTTATTTAAGCTAAATGCAAAATCAACAGCAGCGAAGACGTTCAGCCTATTCTCTTTGTAGTACCAGTGCCCCTGTTCTAATACTAAGTGTTTACGGTCATAGTACTGGAACTTGTCTGATCCTACAGGAACATTGTCTGGGTCAGAGGGGTCATTATAGTACTGTGCCCTAAACTGCCCTTTGTCCAAGTACTGTCCACGCTTCTTTGCCAGCACTCTAATATCAAAGCCAAACCACTTACCATCTTTGCGGTGTTGTCTAGGCCAGAGAAACTCTCCTGTACCATCACCGTCTTCTTCTACGGGTCTCTCAAAGACTTCGTAAATATTCTCTTCACCAACCTTAGTGCCTTTGTGGTCGTACTGGTCCTCGACCATTTGAAGGAGGTCATTATAAAGGTCTGCTGGATGGTACCTGGTGCCTACCACCCATTCCTTTGCCTCTGCCCCTTCAATGGAGGAGAGAAGGGAGTATTGACTCTTAACCTTCCCTCGGCCCTCACCTGTGTACGCATTCTCGTAAACAACAATATCGTCCAGAACAGCTATGTCACAGTGCAGGCCAGTCAGTGATGTTGTCAAACCACCTGTAAACACAGACGGGTCTCTAACATTTTCCTTCTTTCGCTCTGGGTGGTCTAACATAATCTCTGAGGTAGTCCACCTAGCCCTTTTACCTTCTTCAGCATTAACGTGATCAGGCCAGTATCTCTGGTAAGCCTTGGAGGTAAGTATCCCTTTGATGAAACCTAGCTGCTTCTCTGCAAGGTTTGCTGTAGCAGAGATGTATAATATTCTTAGAGTAGGGTCTCTGGTTAATTCCCAAGCCACTCTAAAGGCAACAAGACGAGACTTGCCGTGGTCTCTTGGGAATAGAAGTAGTTGATGAGTCTTTGAATTTTCCCTAGTCCACCAGCTACATACATCTTCGTGACACTGCCCTAACACCTGTTCTGGAGCTACCAGCTTAATAAAGGTAACTAAGTCGTTTTCTGCTGCAAGTCTAATATCGGAAATTGACACAGACATATTAGTCTCTAATACTCCTGAGGTACTGCTCTAAAAGCTCTCTGATAGACTTGATGTTCTCGTCCATTCTAGCCATTGTAATAGCCTGACCCTGGACTACCTCTCCAAGCCCCTCAATCTTAGTGTCGTGTCTAATTATATCGGTCTGTGCTTTATCTAGGTCGTTCCTTAAAGTGGAGACGAACCACACGAGAGATACAGTCTGCATAAGTATTGCAAGTATCAGTGTTATAGGCACAGACTTTGACAGGTGCCAGCTATTGTCTACCATAGTGTTCTCCTTAAGTCTAGGGTTTTAGTAAAGTATCCCTAGTCTTATTAGTAAGTAGGCCAAATCACACTCTGGGGAAAACCTGACTGTTGTGGTACATCTAGTAGGGCTTGTCTATAATCGGCCAACGCCTCTTGTTCCTCTGCCGTTAAGGAGTTCCACCTAAGGACATGACCAGCAACAGGGTCAACCTCTGAGACAAGCAGTTCATTACGCTTTCTACGGACTTCGCCTGCTTGAATCTCGGCTGGATCAGGTGTAGGCGGGGCCGTAAATTTAACCGTAGTCTTATCTACTTTCATTAGGTTGAATAAGCTGCTGACGTCAAACACTGCCCCTACATCACTTGGGTTACAGGTGAAAGGCACCCACCCAAATTTAGGGTGATTGACTTCGCAGTCTATTGTAGTCTCGGAAGACCACTCTGGGTTTTTATATTCCATTTTCTTAACTCCTTAAACTGTTCTAACGTATAGTGCAGGGTAGTACTTTGTATTTGCGCCTATCCCACTTGTATAGAGCCTAGCCTGACCAGACTGAAGTGCCCTCCATGTCCCTGAAACGGCTGTTCCTGTGGGGGCGGCTGTACCTGTCATCTGTATAGTCGCAAACCCATTTTGACTACTTGATGTCGTGTAGACCAGACCACTGCCTGCGTAAGTAGAGTCTGCGGTAACCGAAGTGTTTGAAGTCCCTGTTGTACTTTGATACAGAACCATAGTTGTCCCTACCGCCCCAAGACTACTAGAACCAGAACTAGCTTCTTCCCATGAAGGAAGACCTGAGGATACCGTCAGTACCTCGTCCGTTGAGCCTATGGCCAGGCGAGCAAAGGCTCCGCCAGCGGTACGGTAATATAGGTCTCCAGTCGCATCCGAAGTTACGTTGACTGTAGGGGAGGTCAAGGTAGGTGACGTCAGCGTCTTATTGGTAAGGGTTTGGGTTGTAGAGTTGGCGGTTATCTCCACCCCTTCAACAGCTAACTTACCTGCTGACACCCTTGTAAGTGTCGTATCAGAAGCATGTCCTACGTTTATTCCCGTAAACTGTGGACTATCCCCTGTACTGACGCCTTGATCTATAGCCTTAACGTCAGCTAAAGCAGTAAGCTCAGAGTCCATTAAGGCCCCTGCACCCTGTACATCACTAGACGTGATGTCTGCCCTAACTTTGGTAGAAATCTGTGCCCCAGTTACTTTTTTCGAAGTACCTGCCTCATTAATTTCAAATTCATTTGCGTCAACTACGGAGCTTGCTCCGGTAAGCTGAGATATTTTTACATTAGCCATTTAGTAAACCCTTTTCCATGCTCCGTTTGTGTGTTTGTAGACTGCTTCTGGTCGGCCCCAAGTACCTTGCCATTTTACGAATACCTCCGAGTCTTTCCAAGTACTGTCATCCTTAACGTACATATCCCCTGAAAAAAGTATTCTAGTCGGGTCTCCGAGGATACTGCCTTCCGCTTTATTTTGTACGAACCTGATAGACCTTGTATCAGAGCCGCTTTCTGTTTGTCGAGTGTCTCCGTTTTCCGTTGCTCTTGTGTACTCTTCGTCAACAGCTTCGTATACTCCGAACCAAGTGTGTGTTTTTCTTCCTGTTGCGCTCAGGCTGGAGGTACCTGAAACAAGAGATACAGCGAGGTGCGCTCTTATAGCTAAGGAGACAATACCTGTTGAAGCTGATAAGCTACTGCTAGTCTGTCCAACAAGCCCTGCTACCGAAACGATACCTGCGGAGGTTGTCAAGGAACCGCTTGGTCTTCTTATCGCATTGGCTGTCGCATTAAGATCAGCCCCAACGTCTTCAGTAACTCGTCCGTCGCCAGCTTCTGTTACCCTACTATCACCTGCCTCAGTACGTCTTTCCTGGTGTACTCCTAAGGAAAGTTCGACCCTTGTTATCTCTTTTATAGAGGTTGAGAAACTCCCTGAGGCGACTAAGGATACTTCAGGCCTGCCTATTTTTCCTGCCTGAGAGGTCTGACTACTCAGAGTAGAAAAGTCTACGTAAGTCCCTAGAGTTACTTGGGCCACGCCAGTTAAGGCACAGCTTCCAATCTCTGTAACCCTACCGTCCCCTGCCTGAGTTACCCTTGAGTCACCGTCTTCTGTTACCCTTTGCTCCTCAGACACGTCTGAGTCAAAGGCTCCGAAAACTATTTTCTCTGCGGCGTCTAGCTGACTACCTGAGGCAGTAAGTGATGTCTCTCCGCTGTAGTCTGCACTACCAGTAAAGGATACAACACTAGTTGCAGTGACATCCGAAGCTACTCTTATTATCCCTTTTAAGGCACCTAAGAAACTCCCTGAGGCGACTAAGGATACTTCAGATTTGTTTACTCTTCCTGCTTGAGAGGTCTGACTACTCAGAGTAGAAAAGTCTACGTAAGCCCCTAGAGTTACTTGGGCTGTTCCACTTAAGGCACAGCTTCCAATCTCTGTAACTCTGTCATCCCCTGCTTGAGTTACCCTTGAGTCACCGTCTTCTGTTACCCTCTGTTCCTCTGATACGTCTGAGTCAAAGGCTCCGAAAACTGTTTTCTCTGCGGCGTCTAGCTTACTACTTATGGCAGTAAGTGATGTTTCTCCTCTTCCTATTCGTAAACCCAGGAAGGTTGCTACACTTGTCGCAGTAATATCTGAGGCTAAATCCTCCACAGTAAAGCCTTCTGTGATCCTTCCATCACTGGCTTCTGTTACTCTGGGGCTTCCGTCCTCTAGTGTTCTCCAACCTTCGGGAGCGTCAACAAGGGAGCCTAAGGGGGCCGATCCTAACGGCGCAGCACCTAGCAATTAGGATACCTTTACATTATAATGCCATCCGTTAAGATTTTGTGTCATTTTTCCAGCCCCGTATTTTTATTGATCATGTGATGTTTCAAGTGATGCTGTCAGCATGTCTACAAACGCTTTTTTACCAACATGAAGTTGGTCAAGATTAAATTGAGTAGAGCCAATCTTACGGTCCAGATCAGCAACATGATTTATCATCACCTTTTGCTGGTCTGTCAGTTGGTCTTCAGTGTATTCTTCATCATTGATCGTAATGGTGTTTGTTTTTTTCTTAACCATTTTGAACCTCTTTATTTAGATTTTTACGCTGCGGCGTCATGGACCAGTTTTAGAGAGCTTGTGCGAGGATTTAGAATTGCCTCGGCCATTGCTGCAACACTGGCTTCAATTCTAGCCACTTCATCCTCACCTAGCTGTTCAGCCAGCCAGTCGAGCGCTTTGGCTATGCGATCCTCTACACTCATTGCCGCAAGGTCGGTGAATACCCCACCCTCCTCATGCGCAGGCATGGATAAAGAGCCGTATACTCGACCACCATCTTGTGTGCAGTCATAGTGAATATTCAACACCCAACCAGCAGGATTTTGATCCTCCTCGCTGTTAAGTATTTCGATTTGTATAATCTTCCAAGTTGCCATTAGTTATTCTCCTGTGCTGCTAAGTGTGCGGCGTAAGCATCCTTAACCGCTTGGGTGAATACGGTTGTGCAGATCGCAGACACATCTGCATCTTCTGCTGTCAGGTCAACATCAGGCATAACCACATGGCGGTGGTATGACTTGCTTAACTCTGCGCCATCCCGCTTGATGATGTTCGCTGTACGAACTTGCACCGTGGTAAATGTGCCGTTGTTCACGACTTCGATTTTGTCGTTTAGTGTTTCTTCTGTTAGTGCCATCGTTTATCTCCTGTGATGGTTATGCGTCTGTAACGTAGCTGCCAGTAAATGCTATCCAATCGTTTGCTGATAAACCTGAACTATTTATGTCACGAAAGGCTTGATTATTTCCTGATCCTACAGCACCCAATTTTGTAGTGTTTGGTACAACTTGGAAAGTTATCATTGTTGATGATCCGCCCCAATCAAATCCATTTGTTTTTGAAGCGAGCGCTGCATAGTTATTGTCAGCTTTTGCTGTAAAAGGGAGACCAGAAACGATGTCAGTACTGGAGGAGCCAGATATTGACGCAATCTGAATAAAACCATGTATATATACTTGTCGTCCTATTTTAGTATATCTTCCTCTTTGAGAGGTATATGTTACAGTTCCAGAACTAATCGTAGGCGTCCAAGTCCCCTCCTCATAGTCATCCAGCTTATTGCCGCCAAGGTATACACCGCCAGACAGGTGGAGGTCTTTCCAACGGTACGACGCAGCACCAAAATCCATGCTTCCATTTGTTAAAGAGCCACTTTCATTTGTTGGATATAGGATTGGCCCCCCTGAAGTAATACCTGCACCACCAGAACGAGGGTCAAGAACAAAGGTAGACACAAGACTTGCTCGTGATTGAATACTTCCTACATTTGAGCCGTCTTTGCGGAACTCAAGAATGCTACCGTCACTAGTTTGTCTGTTTAAGTAAAGAGAAGTATCATCTGACGTTGCAACAATTAATTGGCATTGAGTACTACTAATACTTATGCCTTCGTTTGAACTACCGTTACCTAAACCTACTGCTGTAGTAGTACCCACCAGCAAGTTACCACTGGCATCCAGCCTCATGGCTTCTGAGTGAGAATAGTTGTGGCTATAAAAAACCAAGTTTGCTGTAAACGGGTCTGTGTTAGACACACTTGAGATTTTAGGGCCGTTATACCCGCCACCACTGTTTACATGAGTAAACAATAGTGAAGCACCCAGACCCGCTGCGTGTGCGCCTGTAGTTAAATTGCTGACTGTTACCGCAGTAGGTGCTGTATTATTTGTTGCCCCTGATTGCTGTTGTAAAAAACTACCACCAGAAACTTGCAGCTTTTGTGTTGGCGAACAGCCTATTCCAACATTGCCGTTGCTTGAAATCCGCATGGCTTCGCCTACACCATCTACTCCCATACTAATATAATTATTTGCTTTGGCGTATAGTCCTATATATCCAGTTTCAGCAAGCAAATAGCCTTGATAAGCATTGTCAATATCTAAATCTAACCTAGCAACGCCTGTTGAGTTAATCGTTAGTGCAGTTTGACCTGCGTAAGAGTTAGGACTACTTGTGCCGAACCCAACATTGCCGCTACTGTCGATGCGCATGCGTTCTATGTTGTTAGTCCAGAATCCTAATCTTCCATTTTCTCTATTAATAATATCTGCTTCTGCGCCAGCACTATCTAATTTAATTTCCAAACCGCTTGATGCGGCTGTGCCTGAGGCAGTATTTACTAGCTGGATATAACCACTTGAGCCTCCAGAATTAACCGCTAAGTTTCTAGCAGGCGAACAGCCTATTCCCACATTGCCGCTGGAATCGATGCGCATACGTTCCGTGATTACATCACCGGAAGCGGCGGGGCTGGTGTAAAAGCGTAGCTCACCTTCATCGGCACCAGAGTACGCTTTAATGCCAGCTACATTATCCCCATCGTTAGCCATAATGATTTGGGCAGTATCGTTCGTAGATGAGCGTTTACCCTCCAAAATAAGCATTGCTGCGTCATCAGTCTTATCGTTATGAACATGGATTGCTGTGCTGCCATAACTAGAATCATTCTCATAAACTGTAAGTCTTTCGTTAGGTGAGCTTGTTCCGAACCCAACATTGCCATCGTCTGTTATCACCATCCTGTAAAGATTGGCTGTATTGTCCATTATGCCAAAGCTATTACCAAGGCCAGCACCCGTAGAATCGTTTCCTGCAAAAAGACCGTAAGAACGACCTCCTGTGTGACCATTTTCTAATAAAAATCCTGCACGATTACCATCAGAGCCACTAAATTTCATTCGTATTTGAGCTGTTGTACCAGCACCGTGTGCATCAATTAAGTACGTTGGTGAGCTTGTGCCTATTCCAACATTGCCGCTGGAATCGATGCGCATGCGTTCTGAGTCGTCAGTAGTGAAAAACATATGGTTAGTGCTATGGGAGTACCCGACTTTACCAACCGTATCACTCGCACTGTCGCCAAACAACAACTGACCATTATCATTGCCTGTGCTTTCCAAAAGTAATAAAGCCGCACCACTGTTGCTTACTGTTAGCTGTCTACTAGGCGAATTTGTGCCGATTCCAACAGAGCCATCAGAGGCGATGCGCATACGTTCTTGGTTGGCGTCTTTATCTGTAAATTTTAAAGCGCTATCGCTTTCAGAGGAAATCCTAAAGTTTTTACCACCACTACAATCTAAATCTATTTCTACGGCGGAAGCATTGTGTAGTGTTAGATTATTTCCTGATGCTCCTGAGCCGCCTATTGCTACACGTCCATTAGAGTCGATGCGCATGTATTCTGTGGCTGATCCATTTAAAAACCTTAAAGGTGATGAGGCGCTGCTTCCGATGTAACCAGTGAGGGAACCACTATTTTCAAAAGCAATCTTTTTAACTTCATCGTTTGTGCTGTTAATGTTTAATCCAGTGCCGGAACCCTCTACAGATAAAGTATTACTAGGCGAACTAGTACCAATCCCAACATTGCCGCTGCTGTCGATGCGCATGCGTTCTGATGATGGTACATTATTTGCGTTTGTGGTTCTGAACCCGATGTTTGAACCGCCGTCAGCACCATCCATTTGG
>Ga0208012_1000062_pt1 | contig 45214 bp, 38 predicted proteins | sample 15BtaG_FD_184090 | JGI IMG/M metagenome (GOLD analysis project Ga0208012, IMG submission 184090) | Marine viral communities from the Subarctic Pacific Ocean - 15B_ETSP_OMZ_AT15312_CsCl metaG (SPAdes) (version 2) | ecosystem: Environmental > Aquatic > Marine > Oceanic | place: Pacific Ocean... | reverse complement strand
CCCCCGCGTCGAAGGAAGAGTTTATTACAAAACAGGACACTTTGACTAAATAGTATATGAATATATATGCTAAAGCCCTCTTATCTGTAGTGGTTTATGTTTTGCTCCTGTCTTGGGCAATCCCGAAAATATCCTCGCCGGCCCAGGCGGATACCCTAGTGGCAAATTACCGCAGAGTGCCTACAATTCAAGACGCACCACCTCAGGTAGCTACGTGGAAGCACCCTCCTAGGCTCGTAATCTGTGCTCACGCCCCTGTGAGTGAAATACAAGTCAATAGTGCCGTAAAGTTTTGGGAGAGATTGGGTCATAAATTCAAGAGCACAACGTATAAAAGAAGCTCACAAGATATGTGTACAAAAGAAAAGCCATTAGGATATATTTTAGTACACATTGTAACCAAGGGAGTGAAGCTGGAAAATACTGCACTTGCTCAAACTCATTTTTTTGTCGACAACCTCACAAATAAGATAGATTGGGCAGTCATATATATGCGTCCAGATATTAGAGAAACTGTTCTAGAGCACGAACTAGGTCACGCGCTCGGATTTCTTCACTTTAACAAAATCGATCATTTAATGAATCAAAAATGGGAAATGGGCGGTTGGGACACCAACGGACTGAAAAACAACCATCAGTAGGTGATCTGGTGGTCTGCCTAAACCCTACAAGCTTCTTGCATTCCTCTATCCCCAGAAGATTTGTTGGCTTAGTACTTAATAAAGCTATAACAGTCTGTAAAATACAAATAGTAGAATCTGGCAGAATAGTCTTCTGGCAACTCGACAACATGATATTATGGAAAGAAAAAAACACGTAGAAAGAAGAATTAATATGACAGTTTTTAGCGACCAGGAACTGATCCTTAAGGTCGCCATAGAGTTTGGCGCTCTCTATACTTATGAGATAAAACGCGGCACCTTAGGGAAAACCTTATATATTGATGCCGCCAATAAGAGCGAAGCCCATCTGGTAAGAAGAAAAATATCAGGATCCTGGAATGGACTGTATGTAATTGTCCGATATACTCAGGCCCAGCAGATCGCGAAACAAGAGATCGCCCGGGAACTAAGCGATAAAGAAAAGCAGAAAGCATTGGATAAAAGAAATAGTTCTTGACATTCTAAGAAATAAGATATAGAATAGTAATATGATAATTTCCAAAGGCACCGTATGTTATGGGTCGATAACAGGAGAGTATAACTTCTATTATCCGAACCTTCAAAGCGAATTAGTACTAGATATGACAATCGAGGCTGAGAGTATGCCGTGGCTTAAGTACGATCGCTATAAGGCCGTCCGGGTCACCTCACCAGAGAACTTCTTGCCATATAAAATATTGTGGATAAAAACAACGCCGGTATAGCTCAGTTGGTAGAGCACTTCACTTGTAATGAAGATGTCCCGTGTTCGATTCATGGTGCCGGCACCAAAAATGCGGGTGTAGCTCAGCGGTAGAGCATCGCGTTGCCAACGCGGAGGTCGTGAGTTCAAATCTCATCACCCGCTCCAAATATGGCGACATATTTGTTGTACATTTTCAAAATATCCTGTATACTTAGTGTTGATGCGGTACGCCGCAGCCAACAAAGATTGAGGGAGATAAGAGTATGAGCGAAGAAATAACGGTATTAGTTTCTGGCGGGTTTGATCCCGCACACATAGGCCATATTCGTATGATCCTCGAGGCAGCCACAGTCGGCAATGTTATCGTCGTCGCCAATAGCGATGACTGGCTTATGCGCAAGAAGGGTTATATATTTATGCCGTGGGAAGAACGCGCCGAATTGTTGGCAGCAGTCCGCGGTGTCACAAGTGTCGAACGCGTCGACGACACTGATGGGACAGTTTGTGAGGCAATCAGGCGCCTAAAGCCAACCTACTTCGCCAACGGAGGAGACCGCAAGACAGAAAACACGCCAGAAATGGACGTCTGTAAAGAACTTGGGGTAAAATTGCTGTGGAACGTCGGCGGCGGCAAGATTCAAAGTTCATCAGACCTTGTTGAGGCGTCAGGAATGGTGACGCGCACTGACTGTAATGATCCAGATCTTCCGGAACCAACTTATGTTGAGGTCCTAACTTCCAAAAAGCCTAAGTGAGGAGAATAAACTTCTTCACTTCTAATTATAATAACAGAAAGAGTGTCCGATGAGTCGTAAAAAATTATATGTTTTAGATACCAGTGTATATCTGACGAATGCTGATTGCATTTACGCTTTTAAAAACCACGACATTTTAGTTCCATTAAAAGTTTTTGAGGAAGTCGACAAACACAAAAAGCGTCAAGATGCTGTCGGTGCCCAAGCCCGCAAGATTATTCGTTTATGGGATGATCTAAGACAAAAGGGCTCAATTCATAAAGGTGTGCGTATTGGCAAAGGCTTGGGGATGATAAGATCAATGTCCGCCGGCGATATATCCCCGAGCGACCTTCCTAACGATCTGGATATTAAGATTCCGGATCACCTGATTATAGCTACCGCATTCAAATTACAAAACGAATCCGACAAAAAAGTGATCCTCGTTTCGCGTGATGTTAATATGAGAGTCATCGCCGACGCGATTGGGCTCCTATCGGAAGACTTTCAGAATAACCAAGTTGTCGACAATAGTGATAATATCTATTCGGGATACTCAGCTGTTTTGGTAGATGATCAGATCGTAGATCGATTCTATGAGAAAAAAGAAGTATATTTAGAAAATGCTGACCTTATCCTAAACCAGTATGTAATGTTGGTCTCGAACGCAAACGAGAAAAAGACGGCCCTTGGTAGATTCGTAAACGCAGTAACACCTCTCCGACATCTGCGCACCCCGAAGAAGGGAATTTGGGGAATCAAGCCAAGAAACAAAGAGCAGTGCTTTTTGCTAGATGCTCTAATGAATCCTCAGATTGAGATTATCACAGCGATTGGAAAAGCCGGTTCAGGTAAGACAGTCGTTGCGCTCGCCGCGGCCCTTGAACAGACGCTAGATAAAAACAAAGCAGAATACTCCAGGATCATCGTTTCTCGGCCAGTCCAGCCCCTCGGCAAAGAGATTGGCTTTCTCCCCGGCGAGATCAACGAGAAGATGAGCCCCTGGTTAATGCCCATCCAGGACAACTTACAGTTTTTAATGGGAAATGACAAAGTTACCCTTGACATGTACCTAGAAGCTGGTACAATAGAGATAGAAGCATTGACTTATATTCGTGGACGCTCAATAGCAAACGCATTTATCATTATTGACGAATGCCAAAACTTGAGTATGCACGAGATTAAGACAATTATTACGAGAATAGGCGAAGGAACGAAGATCGTGTTAATCGGAGATGTAGAACAAATTGATAATATCTATGTCAACTCGACCACAAACGGTCTTACGCATGCTGTTGAAAAGTTTAAGAACTTCGAGCTGGCTGCGCACGTAACTCTCAATAAGGGTGAGCGCTCCCGCGTCGCCTCGTATGCCGCTGAATATCTATAGAAAGAAAAGAAAAATGGAAACTGAGAATGAAGATCTACAAAACCCTGTAGAAGCCCAGACGGGTCTAAAGGAATTGGTGGTTGATTACATCGGCAACTGCCTACAAGCAGAAGATGAAATCGTTACTGTCGATATGGCCGTACAGGTCTTTGCCGCGGAATTCCCCGAATTTCTAATGGCAATCGCCGAAGAGAACTTTCTTCGGGGCTATGAGCAGGCATTGACGGATGTCGAGAACGCCCCGGGAAACTCTACTGATAGACCGGGATAATGGAATACTACATTTATAATATACCCCTATTTTTGATAGGGAACACGCCACCCGTAGTAGATATCCCGCAGTTTTGCACCGAAGTCGAAGAAAGAATCCCGCAGGAATTGTGTAGCAATTTAGACGTCGTGTATGTTGGGGAAATTCCGGAACTAAATGGGAGGAATGCTCTGTATTCTAATGGTGCCATATATATGAGTAGCACAGAACCAACAACTTTTGATATGTTGGAGAACTTTGTTCACGAACTTGCTCACTCTCTTGAAGTGACCTATGGCAGTTATATTTATACTGACGACCTCATTCAGGAGTTCAAAGGGAAACGCGCCACCTTGTATCAGATTCTTAAAGCAAAGGGATATGATGTTTCAGAGAGGCTGTTTGATTTTACCGAGTATACTGAAAAGTTTGATCACTTCTTGGCTGACGAGGTTGGATATCCAACACTGCTAAGTTTGACGATGGGATTGTTTGCGTCTCCATATGCCGCCACATCCATACAAGAGTACTATGCAAACGGATTTGAGAAATATTACCTTGACAATCCTGGCAGAGTGCGTATAATAAGTCCTGTACTCTATGAGAAGATAGTAGAAATTTTAAATGACAACACCTAGAAAAGAACACATTTCATTTTCCGAACTTAAAGATTGGTCAATGTGCCCTCATTACCATAAAAAGTCGTGGATTGAAAAAGTAGCCCCCTTCGAGGGGAACGAATATACCGCCTTTGGATCAGCAATTCACGATGTATGTGAAAAGAAGCTTCTCAAGGAAGACATCGACGAACAGGAAGTTTTCCAAATTGGATTTAACAAGCTCCTAGACGAATTGGCAGAAAAGAATATTTCTGTTAATGAAACAAATATTAAGGATATGCGAGTCGCAGGGCCCGCAATTCTAGCTGAGATCGACGAGACCCTATCAGATTATTTTGGTGAGTATGAAGTATTTTCCTCTGAGGAAATGCTTTATGTCCCAATTGAAGATTTTAATATAAAGTTTAAGGGATTTGTGGATGCAGTTGTGAAGGTGGGAGATACCTATCACTTGTTTGATTGGAAGACGTGTTCTTGGGGGTGGGACAGCCGTAAAAAGGCGGAGAGACTGGTCACATATCAGTTGACCCTATACAAGCACTTCTTTTGCCAGAAGCACAATATTCCACCTGAAAGCGTGGAAACCCACTTTGCATTACTGAAGAGAACTGCAAAAAAAGACCGAGTAGAAATATTTAGGGTCACCAGTGGCCCAAAGAAAATTGAGAATGCACTTAAACTTTTATACCAAGCGATCTATAATATCTCTAAAAAGGTTAGCATAAAGAACCGGTTGAGCTGCACGAAGCCCTTCCGTTGCAAATTATACAAAACCAAACATTGCACCTAAGGACACAATATGTCGGATAAAATAAAGATTTTCACGATCAGTGATCACCCACTCTCGCCTTCGGGAGTTGGGACTCAAACTAAGTATATCATCGAAGGAATGTTAAAGACTGGGAAGTACCAGTTTGTTTCTTTTGGTGGCGCTGTTAAACACCAGAAGCATGACCCGCAACACACGGAAGAGTGGGGGCACGATTGGATCATTTGGCCAGTCGACGGATACGGTACCCAAGATATGGTGCGCGCAATGGTTCAGCAGCAAAAACCAGATATTGTATGGTTTATGACTGATCCTCGCTTCTACAGCTGGTTGTGGCAGATTGAGAATGAGATCCGGGCCTCAGTCCCGATGGTTTATTATCATGTGTGGGATAACTACCCGTATCCCACCTACAATCGAAATTTCTATCTATCGAACGATCACGTGGCTTGTATTTCAAAGCTAACTCACGATATTGTGCAGACAATAACACCAGAGGTAGATAGCTCTTATATTCCTCACGCTGTAAAGGAGGATGTTTTTGCGCCTCTCCCGGCAGACACAATCAAGGCTTTCCGGATTGAAAAAAATCTAGATGATAAATACGTTTGTTTTTGGAACAGCAGAAATGCCCGTCGCAAGCAGTCTGGCACCCTAATTTGGTGGTTTAAAGATTTCTTGGACAAGGTGGGTCACGACAAGGCAGTTCTCATAATGCACACCGACATTAAAGACGGCCACGGTCAAGACCTTGAAGCAATAATAAACGAATTGGGACTAACCAATGGAGAGGTATTATTCTCTCAACAGAAAGTTTCCCAAGAGGATCTCGCTGCCATGTATAATATGGCGGACCTTACAATCAACATATCAGACGCCGAAGGCTTTGGGCTCTCAGCACTAGAATCATTGTCTTGTGGTACACCGATTGTGGCCACAATGACTGGTGGCCTGCAAGATCAAGTAACAGATGGCGAGAGATTCTTCGGAGTCGGCATTGAGCCCGCGTCGAAGGCTATAATTGGATCCCAGGATGTTCCATTCATCTACGAAGACAGAATTTCCAAAGAGGATTTTCTTGATGCAATGGTGAAGATGTATGAAATGAATCCAGAAGACAGAGCAGAACTGAGTACAGCCTGTAGAACCTGGGCAACGACAAACTTTGGATTTGATCAGTTCATTGATTCTTGGGATAAACTATTTGAGAAGATCGTCGACGAGAAGGGGTCTTGGGAGACTCGAACTGGTTACTCTTCTTATGAAATGAGGACTTTTTAATGTTAAAGAAGATTTTAGTCAAAGGCCCCGCGATGTCTCGCTCCGGCTATGGCGAGCAGACACGATTTGCTCTCCGGGCCCTACGCTCACGAAGCGATGTTTTTGAGATATTTATTATAAACATTCCTTGGGGCCGAACCGGCCATATTACGGATACTGGCGAAGAGACACAATGGATCCAAGAAACAATGGCCAAGACATCCGCGTATGCTCAGACAGCCCAGGGATCCCCTCAATTCGACCTATCTCTGCAGGTTACGATTCCATTAGAGTTTGAGAAGATCGCTCCAATCAACATAGGATACACAGCAGGAATTGAATGTTCCAAAGTGTCCGCTAAGTGGATCGAGAAATCAAATGCTACTGTAGATAAGATTATTACTATCTCTGAACATTCTAAGAACGTCTTTGAGAACACAAAATATAATGTGACAAACCAGCAGACTGGTGAACAAATTCCCAACTGGGGGATCTCTGCGCCCGTGGGCGTTGTGGGATATCCCGTCAAACAGACAGACCCCGAGCCTCTAGATATAGAATTTGAGACCACGAAAAACTTCTTAGCAGTATCCCAATGGGGCCCCCGCAAAAATCTAGACAACACAATTCGTTGGTTTGTCGAAGAGTTTAAGGACGATCCTGATGCAGGCTTGATCCTAAAAACCAATATGGCCTCAGATTCGATTATGGATCGAGAATTTACTTCGCACCGACTCAAGAGACTTCTGAGTGAAGCGAAAGCGTGGGGAGTCGAAGATCGCAAGTGTAAGATTTATTTGTTGCACGGCGAACTGACAGAAGGAAACTTGACTTGGCTGTACCAGCACCCAACGATGCTCGCCCTCGTAAACATAGCTCACGGCGAAGGCTTCGGCCTTCCGCTATTCGAAGCGGCCTACAATGGTCTCCCGCTGGTTACTATTACTTGGGGTGGTCAGATGGACTTTATTTGCAAGAAAAACAAGAAAGGCAAACTTGTTCCACATGTAGCGCGCGTCAACTATGATGTTTCGCCCGTGCAGGCCGCGGCTGTCTGGAAGGGCGTCATCGAGAAAGATAGTATGTGGGCGTTCGCCAAGGAAGCCTCATACAAGAGTGCTCTCAGAGACGTAACTGAAAAACAGAAATACCACAGAAATCTAGCAGACAATCTCAAGAAAGAGATTCTAGCCAATTTTGATGAGAACACTCTATACGAGAAGTTTGTTTCTTTTCTTCACGAAGAGCCCGACGAGGAAGTCGCTGAGTGGCTGAAGAAGATTGAGAAAATTTCGGAACTGTAAAGATGATCGACTTTTCCCTATATGTGGAGCGGTTTAAGAAAAATGTCCCTGATACCTATATCACCCCCCGCGGCGTGATGTTCAGTGAAGGATTTGCGATGGGAGCTGCCTTCCTGCATAAAGAGGTTGACCTAATCATTGAGTCAGGCGTCGCGTATGGGGGATCGACAGAAATGTTCGCCCAAATGTGCCCAGAGATTCCCATACTAGGTTTCGACACCTTTACACATTACGATAATTGCTATGAGTATGCTGCCAAGCGGCTGGCGCCTTACGCAAACGTTACGCTTATGAAAGGAGATGTGTTCAATAAATTGCCCACTATATTAGAGAACTTACCTTCCCGGATTAAAAGAATTGGTGTGTTTATCGATGGCCCAAAAAATGATGGCGCGGTTGTCCTCAGTCACCGACTTTATGACGACCCGCGCTTCCAGGTGGCCGGTATTCACGATATAAATTCGGACACCGGATTTGGAGATCTGTTTAAGGCCATATGGCCGCAGACAGTATTTTGGGCAGACACAGATCAGCCTTATGCGGAATATCGCGAACTGATAGACACCTATAAGCTAGAAGAAAGTAAAAAGAATTATGGCCCAACCCCCAGTTCGCTCGATAGAGCCGAAGGAATGGGATACATTCAGAATATTATGGTTGAGCGCCCACAGGGCCTAGGCTTAGCTCTGATGGATTTTGAGGAAATGCGCGGACTGAACAACGCACCCACAAAAGTAAGGTGGATGGAGTACCAGACTTCTGACAAAGAGGGGCAAGGTATCAGTGTGGATATCATAGTCCAAGAAGTTCAAGTTGGGGACCACGTATATAAAATACCAGAACGAAAAATCCAATCTATCGAAGCGCTTCGCCAAGAAAGAACTAAAGAGGCGACAAGGAATCATGAGTGAAGTTATATTCTTGCAAGATTTCTTTGCGGACCAGCATCTGGGAGGCGCCGAGCTGCACGATAAAGTCGTGAGCGATTATTTTGAGACGAAGGGTCTTCTTGCTGACCGGATCAATTCTTTCAAGGTGACCCCCGAATACATTCTCGCTAATACCGACAAGGCTTGGTTCATCAGTAATTTCCTGGGCCTTCGAAATGTTTGCAAGGCTTTAATAGCCAAACACTGTAAATATTTAATCTACGAGCACGACTATAAATTCTTAAAGAATCGGAACCCCATTGTATACCCCGGTTTCATAGCTCCTAACGAGTCTCATAAATACAATTTCACATTCTATCAAAATGCTGAAAGCGTTATGTGTTTGAGTAAGATGCATCGACAGATATTCGATAAGAACCTGGGCCTACCGAATATAGATAATATCAATTGCAGTATGTGGAGTGATTCAGATTTAGACTTAATAAAGTCTCTGAATTCGACACCCAAGATCCCACGTTTTGCAATTATTGAATCATCTAACCCGATAAAAAAAACAGCCCAAACTATAACGTATTGTCAAAAGGCTAAAATTCCATACGATCTAATTCGGGCGCCCACCCACCATGAATTCTTAACTATTCTGGCCCAATATGAGGGCCTCGTATTTCAAACTGGGCATCCGGAGCCAACCCCTCGCGTAGCCGTAGAAGCCAAGATGCTAAACTGTAAGTTTTTATCCCAGAAGGAGGTTATTGGCGTTGCTCATGAAGATTGGTTTCATTTAAACGGCGACGCATTAATTGAAGAGGTGCGATTGATGCGAGACGCCGCATGCGAAAAATTAGAGAAGATACTAAGATGAAATATAATATTCTTACAGTATTGAATGAGGACTATGCGCCTTTTGGAAAATTATTCATTAACTCATTGTTTGAAAATGTAGATTTAAATAATGTAGAAAATATCATTGTTTATGATACCGGGTTAACTGCGACAACCCGGGCATACCTTGAATATTTCCCAAAAGTTTTAGTAGTCGCGACAGGCCAAAATTATTATTCTGGAGCAATCCACGATGAGGGTTGGAAAAATAACACTTATTCTAAAACTAAATATTTATTAAATTCTTTGGAAGAAACGGCGCGCCCCACGCTAATGATTGACTCGGACTGTCTTTTTGTCGCAAGTTTTGATCACTTGATTGACTCTGAGACAGATATTGTTGCATGTTCCCGAGCGCGAGAAGGTTTTTCTAAGCATATTGGATCTTTTTTTGGTGCTATTAATGTGGAAACATCCAAGATCTTTTTACACAAATGGATCTCCAATATTACTCTTTTACAAGAGACAACTGATCTTAAACACTGTGAAAGCCCAGCTCTTTCCAAAACTATTTTGGAAGAAGAGTGCAGGGTACAACATCTACCAGAACAGGTGGTATCTGCGGTTTTTCCCGATGCTACATCTTGTATCTATCACTTAAAATCTGATCATTATGCTGTTACAATTGAACAAAGACTGGCCCTGCAGCATGCAGCGCCTTTTGTTCAGAGGTATCTCTAGTGTCTTTGTCTGTTGTTATAACCACCTATAACCGAAGCGACGTGTTACGTCTAAATTTAGATTCTTTTAAAGCACAAACAGATTTGGATTTTGAAGTCATCGTCGCGATTGATGGCTCTACTGATGATACCAAAGAGATGCTCGCTGACTACTCGGCTCCCTTTTCAATTAAATGGATCGACACTTTTGAGCACGACAAATACTGTCTAGCCAAAGCTCGGAATATGGGAATTGTTGAAACTACACGACCCGTGGTGGTAATATTGGATGACGATAGTTTTCCCGTACCGGGGTTTATAGAGGCTCACAAAAAAGCCGTAAAAGAAAAGGTATTAACTGGGGGCTATCGCAACTCCTATGATCCCCAGGATTCTTTGCACCCTAAAATGAAACGCACACTTTTAAAATATGGAGTCAATAATCCCCACCCTATTGCAGAGCGAATTGTTGAAAATAACGCCTGTATGTATCGTCGCGACTGGCTCGGTTGCGGCATGTTTTCGGAACGTTTTGAGGGATATGGCGGCTGCGGACAAGAGTTTATAGCGCGAATTGCGCACCAAGGATTTCAATATCAATTTAATCCCGCGGCGATGATTTATCACCATCGCGAGTTCGAGGGAGATAATGGTCTAACCCGAGAGATAAAAGATCGTCAAGCTGTAGAAATGGCTAAGATGATACAAAAACATTGTTGGAGTTATTAAGATGTCATACACAGGATATGTACCACAAAAAGAATGAAAGCCTGTATAAATTATATCTCTTCTAGACAACAATGCATAGAACATTCCCTCAAAAATCTATGGGAGAAATTCAATCATAAATATGACTATCCTGTATATGTATACTATTTTGATGATATCTATGACGACTCAAGTACTCAAGAACGCCTCCGATCTCACAATGATCAAAATATTATTTTTCGATCGGTTCCCTATGAAACCCCTTCTTTCTTAAATGAAGAAGAAATGTTTTATAGCAGGACTGATCTGTGGTATCCACGTACCCGTTTTTCTAAGGCACGCAAGGGCTATTTGCACATGTGTCACTTTAAGAGCAACTTGTGTGGCTATGAAAATAGTGATATGCATCTCTATGATTATGCCCTCATTCATGATGATGAAGCGGGCTATATAAGCCCTCTCCCCTATGATCCCGTCCAAACATTGAGTGAGCAAGATACTTCTTTCGGCGCTTACTTTGTGGGGCAGCGTCTTAAAGATGGTCACCCTCATCAGGGCCACCTGGATACTCGTACCGGATTATGGGATTTTACCAAGAGCTTTATTGAAACACACAATATAGTTCCCAAATCTAAGGTTATGCAGGCTCTCCTAAAAGAACCAGCGGCCGGTCGCCTTTATCACTACATCAAGTGGTGTGATACATACGTATTAAAAACTGCCATGTTTAAAAGTGATCTGTGGAAGAAATGGATTACGGCCGTCAACGATGAAGGCGGAATCTATAAATATCGATGGGGAGATAATGAAATTATAACTTTGTTTTCATATATTTATAATGAGAAGATCCATAACTTTAAAGCCGTAGAAGAAGGCCTTTATGATCAAGGGATGTTTAGGAATATTCAAGATTACGCACCAGGAGTAAAAGATGTCACAAGATAGATTATATTTTTTGCAAACCAGAAGAAAAGACTTTTAGTAATGAACGCGTTTAAAACAAAGATGATTGATAGATTTTTGACTCCGAATTGTTTGGGGATGAACTGGATGACCCCCCTTACGGTTTCAATGGATAAAAAGGTACTATATTTTCACATTGCTAAAACCGGTGGATCCTCTATCGTGAAGCTGCTAGAAAATAACAACCTTAATGATAGAGTCCTTAGTGATAAAAGAAGAGCGATCGCAGAGAAAAAAGATTACTTTATGCAAGTCCTAGATGAGTGGGACGACTACTACAAGTTTACATTTGTGAGAAATAAATATGATCTATTAACCTCTCTCTATAATTATGATCGGCAGCTTAATGGTAAATATTCCCTTTCAACATCGGTACAATTTGTTGACTTTATAGAAAATTACGTAGGCGACAGAGACACGATAAAGAACGAGGGCCTCTATTGTGAAGCGATCGATCAGTATTATTTAACTCATCTTGACGGTATAAACCTCTTTGACTTTATAGGGAGATTTGAAAATTTCAATGATGATTTAAACAAAGTTTGTAATAAATTAGAAATAGAAAACACCCAGATACACGTTAACGAGGGGAATTACGATCGAAGCAAAAAAGAGTCCTATTATACGGAGCCCTTGCGCGAGAACGTACGTAGCAAATTTCCTCAAGAATTTGAGCACTTTGGGTGGTGATGTGAAGGTACTTTATATCGACCCCGCAGTCCACTCACCAAAAAGTAAGACCTATCTTCACTACAACTATCTGTTCGATCAGTTTAGTAAACTAGCCGAGTGTTATCTCTACAAGGATGAGAATATGACATCGATTCTGGAGCCCTTGAGAAAGTGCCCAGAGAAGCCGGATGTTATATATTTTGGTATGGGCTGGTTTGCCCTTAAGGAAGCAGCCTTCGCAAAGAATTTTGGCTTAGATAAGGTGGGAATCCCATCATCTGGGTACCTCTTCAAGCCTCAGAACTTCCTAGAAGAGAAATTGAACTTCTTGAAAACGAATGGGTTCAGCCAAATTGTGACATCTGTCCCGCTAATCGAAGAATATGAAAAGGCAACTGGTATTCCGTGTAAGCTGCTTCCACAGGCAAGTGACCCTGCTGTCTTTTACGACCGCAAAGAAGAAAAGCTGTACGACGTAGGGTTTAGCGGCGCCCTACATGACAACAAACTGTATACAGAAGGTGCCTTTAAAACAGTTAATATCCGATCTAGACTCCAGGAGCTCCTGAAGGAACAAAAAGATGTATCAACCTTTTTAAATGGATCCGACTCTACAGCACCCAGAATCCCAAGCTATGATGAGTATGCTCGTAAAATCCATCAATGTAGAATGTGGCTCGCCACACCGGCCCCATTTGAAGAAGTAACAGGTCGTTATTACGAGATCGGTATGTCCAAAACTCTCTTATTGTGCAGCGAGATTAAAAAAGAGTATAAAAATGATCTTCAAGATGGTGTAAACTGTGTAGAGTTCAAGGATGACTTGAGCGACTTCCTAGAAAAGTTTTACTATTATCTAAACAACTGGGAAGAGTCGGAAAGAATAATTCAAACTGCGCACGATGATTTCCACCAGAAGCACACGTGGGAAAGTCGTGCAAAACTATTGGTGGATTATATGGAAGAGTTACTAAATGGATAATGTCAGCAAAGCTCGTATATTCAGTTATACCTCCTGTGGGACACGATTTTTAAGAAGTGTTCTCGAAAACGTAGGCATCGATACGGGTGTAGTGCCTCAAGGGGCTACTCATGCTTCCTACGAAACCGTACAAAATTCTACATCGCCCCTCACTCCTGGGGATACGGCTATTGTGATCTATGCAGACCCCCGTGACTCATTTGTTTCGTTAAATCGGAAAACATACAAGTTGCACCACTGGGAAGAAGACATTCCGTTGCCTACCGAGAGCGACTACCGAACGTTCGATCATGATATAAAGATCCCCGAAATGCAAGAGCGCCCGGGCCCTTGGCTCCTAGAAGACACACGTGCCCTGGCTATGCAACACCTAGAAATAAAACCGGAACTTATAACAGAACTTTACTACAATCCTTTTTTGGCGTCCGAGCCTACCCCTCAACTATGGAGGGTGTGGAGTAAGTTTGACGCCTTTGCTAGATTTTTTGACTCTTGGTTTGCCTCCCCAAGCCGGCCATGCCCCATAGTCTTCATACGTTACGAGCAGCTACGGGAGGAAACGACAGTTCGGAAACTAACAAAGTGGTTACGATTGTCCCCCAAAAAGAGTGCTCAGGTTCAAAGGGATATAGAGGACAACTGGCGCCAGCGAAATTCGACATATCAACAGCTAGATCAACGCCGACAACACTTTTTAACATTTCATTTTAAAGATTTACTAGAGACACAGGCGAAGCTGCCGTCCGTTTACATTTTGGAGAAAAAATAATGGATAATATTGGTGTTATAGGAATTGGAAAATTAGGACTCTGCTTTAGCTTGAGTCTTGAACGAGCGGGATACCGTATCGTTGGGGTGGATATTAATGAGGCTTACGTTAAGAGTATTAATAATAAAACCTTTAATAGCTCGGAGGCGCGAGTAAATAACCGACTTGCCGCGAGCAAGAACTTCGAAGCCACTACAGATTTGGATAAAGCTCTTGCCCACTCCAATATCGTGTTTGTGATTGTGGCGACCCCCTCTCTCGTGAATGGCCGCTATGATCATTCGCAGATTGAAGGGCTGGTGGACAACTTGATGCAACGGGGTCCCCAAAACGAAACCAAACATTTAGTAATGAACTGCACAACTATGCCGGGATATTGTGAAGAACTTGGGAAGAGACTTGAGGAATACAACTGGACAGTCACATACAATCCGGAGTTTATTGCTCAGGGCACCATTATTCGCGATCAAGAAAACCCAGACATGGTTCTGATTGGTGAGGGGAGTACCGAAGTTGGCGACTTGCTGGAAAAGATATATGATCGGATGACCGACAACGAGCCCCGCATATGTCGTATGTCGCCAACAGAAGCAGAGATAACTAAAATTTCACTTAACTGTTTCTTAACAACAAAGATCGCCTATACAAATATGATCGGGGATATTGTGAGGAAGTCTGGTGGCCGGCCCCAAACAGTACTTGATGCCATTGGCGCCGACTCACGCGTCGGAAAAAAACTCACACGCTACGGCTTTGGTTACGGAGGGCCCTGCTTCCCGAGAGACAACAGAGCACTAGAAATATATGCATCAGATATAAACTTACCAGCAGAGATCAGCCGCGCCACAGACAGTATGAATCAGAAGCACTTAAGATTTCAAATAACTGATCACATAACAAACCACTCTTGGGATAAAACTGTCGCCTTTGGTCGCGTCTCATCCTCTAGACATCGCGATGCAATATGGTATGAGTCAGTCACATACAAAGAAGAATCAACAATGATCGAAGAATCACAGCAACTAAGATTTGCAGAACTGTTAGCTCGATGTGGCTACAAGGTGGTCATATCAGACTCACAAACTGTCCTCGATGCCGTCGGTGCTCTTTATAACGACCTGTTTGTGTACGAGCGCCGAGGAGGAGTATAAACCAAATGAGCGTAATGAAACACTATAAATCTAAATTTGAGATGCTCAAGAAGATCATCGGTAAAGAGAATCCGGTGGTGCTTGAGATTGGAGCCCACTATGGCGAGGACTCTCTGCGCTTCCTGGAAACGTTTAGCGATATTACTTTATATTGTTTTGAACCAGACCCCCGCAACCTCGCGGTGTTTAAGAAATATGTAACTGATCCGAGAGCTATCCTATGTGATATCGCACTGTCGGACACCAACGGAACAGCGGAGTTCTTCCAGAGCTACCAGGAACACCAGAAAAGTGCTACCCCCGACAAGTATGACTGGATAGACAGCGAGACATATCAGAATGAAAAACTGAATAATTCTGGATCTTCCTCACTGAAGAAGGGATACCAATTCACACTAGGCGAGACCATTACGGTTCAGACGCGCCGGTATGATGATTGGGCTGACGAACAAAGTGTGGGTGAAGTCGACTTTGTCTGGCTCGATGTCCAGGGCGCCGAGCGCGATGTACTAGACGGTATGGGAGAAAGAATTCGCACCATAAAACTTATATGGTTAGAATACGGCGAAGCTGATTACGACGATGCGATGTCTCGCGAAGAGACGATAGAATATATGACAGCAAAGGGTTTTGCAGCAGTAGAGAAATTATCCTCACAAGCTGCAGCAGGCGATCTTTTGTTTCTGAGGAAAGAAAATGTATAAAGGTATCTTTGTCCATGTCCCCAAGGCCGCCGGCACAAGTATGATGGATGCTTTTGAACCCCATCAAGAAAACGGTCTTGTCACAGAGAACACCTCTTTTTTGAAAAGGCCCGTTTTGCCACTCCCGCTGATTCAGATGTTTAACTTCGAGATTTCAAGAACGGAAGTTATGAAGAGCGTCATTGGGTCTTATGCCTGGGATAATACGTTTAAATTTTGTTTTGTCCGCAACCCTTGGTCTAGATACGTGTCTAATTGGCACTGGCTCACGCGAACCGGTCAGCGCACTGGTTGGGCCGACAGAGGCTGGAAAGGCGTCGACGGAGAGATCACTTTCGAGGACTTTGTACATCAAGTCGGAGACGTATACGATCGACCGGTCAGAAGATACCAGCACGATAAGTGGCATATGCGAAATCAGATAGAACATATATCAGACAATCAGGGCAATCTTATGGTGGACTTCATCGGCCGCGTCGAAAATGTAGAGGAAGACTTCGCAACTGCATGCAACAAAGTGGGACTGCCAGATGTTACCCTCCCGCATCTAAATCACGTTGGGTACCACCAGGGGCAAGACCGAACCCCACAGCCTCACTATTCTGCTCATTACACTCCCGAGCTAGTTGAACTAGTTCGACAACGTGCCAAAGCAGATATAGAGGCCTTTGAATACGAGTTTGAAGACAAGAAGTAGTGACGAACTTTATCACAACACAATTAACTAATGGCTTTGGAAATAACATATTTCAATATGCGGCCGCACGCCTGCTAGGAGAATATCACAAACTTCCAGTATATGCGCTAGCCCCAACACCCGATTACTACGGGATCCCCGATCTAAAGAATCTGGGCGTTCAATTTATCGATGACGCACCCCAATCGACTGGCGCGACTCATCAGGTAAATGAAAGTAATTTCATAAAAACATTTGACAAATCGTATAACCGACACAATATTAGGTTGAGTGGTTACTTCGAAGATTATAGATATTACTTCAATAATCTCGAAACCATAAAGTCTTGGTTTCCCGCTGTGGCAACCCGAGATGACAATGCATTAGTACTACATATGCGCACCGGAGACCGTCTGTTTATGAAAAATGAGTTCCATTCCAAACCACGGATCGAGAACTATCTCAACGCAATTAAGAAATTTGATTTTGAAGAACTCCACATTGTCACAGATATGCCTAAATGGTCGACGGTAACAGAAGACGAGCTTCAATCTATGAAGTTTCACGTTAATACACCCCAGAGTGAGAGAGTGCCAATCGAGGAATCAGTAAGATATTTCAATGAGCTGGTTGAAGGCTTGGCGGCGTATAGTCCCCAGATCACCCAGCGCTCAGTTGGAGAAGATTTTGAATTTATTAGAAGTTTCAAAAATATATTGTTTGAGCATGGTACACTATCCTGGTGGGCCGCTGTCTTAAGCAACGCTGAAAAGGTGGGCGTCTATGGCCCCTGGCGCTCTTGGAAAGGCGCGCAAAACAAAAATTTGAGCAAAATACCATTAAATAATTGGTTTAGGTGGGAGTGAATATGGACGTACTAAAGACAGAAAAGAGAATTGTAGAGTGGCTGCAGCAAAAAGCAGCAGATGCTGGATGTGAGGGGTATGTGATTGGTGTCTCTGGCGGCATTGACTCGGCCCTAACCTCTACACTTTGTGCACTCACAAATCTTAAGGTCTATGCAGTGACTCTCCCCATACACCAACCAGAGTCACACGTGTCCCGAGCCAACAATCACATAGAGTGGCTCCAAGAATGGCACCCAGGCGTACAGAAGCTAACAGTGGACCTAACAGATGTATACGAATGCTACAAGAATCTAGATGTAGAGCAGTCAGACCTTGCGTTGGTAAACTCACGCTCGCGACTACGAATGGCGATGTTATACGCAGTAGCAAATACTCACAACTTGCTTGTTGCCGGTACTGGAAACAAGGTGGAGGATTATGGGATTGGCTTTTTTACTAAGTATGGCGACGGCGGCGTTGATGTGAGTCCAATAGCGGATCTACTAAAAAGTGAAGTGCGAACGCTAGCACTCCATCTAGGTGTCAGCACCGAGATCATTGAGGCGGTCCCCACAGACGGACTCTGGGAGGACGACCGCAGCGACGAAGATCAAATTGGCGCCTCCTATAAAGAACTAGAATGGGCATTAAGTCATTATGATGAAAATGGAAATAGCGAAGAAAATCTTGACGATCGACAAATTGAGGTATTAAAAATTTACTCACAACGTCATATAATGAGTCGACACAAACTAGAAGCACCACCAGTGTGTTTGTTAGGAGAAAACAAATGAAAAGAATATTAGTATGCGGCGCCGGAGGCTTTATCGGCGGAGCAATGGTAAAGAGATTAAAAGAAGAAGGCCATTGGGTCCGAGGCGTGGATCTGAAGCTCCATGAGTATTTCGATGTTACAGCCATCGCAGACGAGTTTGTACAGGGCGATCTACGAGATCCGGTGATTTGTGATCAGGTGGTAACAGACGACCTAGACGAGATCTACCAGTTCGCAGCCGATATGGGTGGCGCTGGTTTTGTGTTCACCGGCGAGAATGATGCCGACATCATGCATAACTCAGCTATGATCAACCTCAACATCGCCGAGCAGTGCGTACACAAAGGCGTCAATCGAATCTTCTACTCCTCATCCGCGTGTATGTATCCCGAGCACAACCAGCTCGACCCCGACAACCCCAATTGTGTTGAAGATTCAGCATACCCAGCACAGCCCGACTCAGAATATGGCTGGGAGAAACTATTCAGTGAGCGCCTCTGGTTTGCTTTCGCACGCAACTATGGGCTCACAGTCCGCGTCGCTCGCTACCATAATATCTTCGGACCCTTGGGTACCTGGGACGGCGGCCGAGAGAAAGCCCCTGCCGCGTTCTGTAGGAAGGTCGCTGTGGCCTCTGAGGGCGACGAGATTGAAGTTTGGGGCGATGGTGCACAGACGAGGTCCTTTCTCTACATTGACGAGTGTATAGAGGCTACCAGACGCCTTATGGACCATCCCACATTTGCGGGCCCAGTCAACATTGGATCCGAAGAAATGATCGCGATCAACAAGTTCGCTGAGATGGCCATCGACATTTCAGGTAAAACACTGTCAATCGATAATATTGATGGCCAACGATTCGAAGACAAATACGGCTTCCCGACCCCCGTTGGCGTACGCGGCCGAAACTCAGACAACGCCCTCATTCGTGAGAAGTTGGATTGGGATTATGAGCAGCCCCTCCGCGTCGGTATGGAGATGACTTATGCTTGGATCGCAGAGCAGGTTAAGAATGGCTAAATGTTTAGTAACAGGGCATAAAGGATACATTGGTTCGCGTCTTTATGCAAAATTGAAAGAACTCGGCCACGAAGTTATGGGGATCGATCTAACGAGCGATGTTTCCCAGGATGTAATCACGTGTCTTGCTGAAGATACCGATGGAGGTTTTCACCCGCACTATGCTTCTTTTGAACCCGAATACATTTTCCATATGGCCTGCTGGCCAAGGATCGGCCTCTGTCTAGAAAAGCCTGTTGAGACGATGCATAACAATGTGATGGCGGGCTCAGTACTCCTGAACTTTGCACGGAAGAACAAGTCCGTCAAGAGGGTTATCTATTCCTCATCATCATCTGTGATGGGAAATGGCGACGGCCCCACTAACCCTTATGCTCTACAGAAGCTTATCACTGAAAAAGAGTGTGGCATATATGCTGGAGTATATAACCTGGACACCGTGTGTCTCCGGTACTTTAATGTGTATTCAGAAGACCAGCGCGCAGACGGACCATATTCCACCGCGATCGCCAATTGGCGCAAGTCTCTCCTAGAAGGGATCACACCGTTTATTACTGGCGACGGCGAACAGCGCCGAGATATGGTGCATGTTGATGATGTGGTGTCTGCCAATATTCATTGTATGAATTATAATGCTGCCTTCGCTGGAGATGTCTTCGATGTGGGCACGGGAGATAATATTTCCCTCAATGAAGTAAGAGACATAGTGCAGAAGCACCACGCAGTGGAATTTGATTATGTTGCCGCTCGCCCGGGCGAAGTGGCTATTACGTTGGCCAACACCACGCCTCTTCGAAACCACGGCTGGACGGCCTCTACGAAAATCACAGAAGGAATCGAAAGGTGCTTTAATTTTGAGGGACAGAACGATGAGTAAGGATGTAATTGGAATAATAGGCCAAGGGTTCGTCGGCACGGCGATCCGTGAAGGGATGAAAGGTCACTTCACAATAGAAACTTACGACAAGTTTAAAGAGGACGTCTCGACCTGTTCATCAATCGAAGAAGTATGCAAGAAATCAAAAATTGTGTTTACTTGTCTTCCGACACCGATGCGGCGGAATGGTTCCTGTGATCTTTCAATCTTAGAAAAAGTAATTCAAGAAATCAATGATCTTAATCTGGACAATATTGCAGTGATTAAGTCGACAGTACCTCCCGGAACCACCGAGAGATTAAATCGTACACATAAAAATATTGATATTATCTTTAACCCCGAGTTTCTTACGGAGGCAAACTACATCGATGATTATAAAAATCAGAACAGAATTATTATTGGGGGCCCCAGACCAGCAACAACTGCCATCAAGAATATGTTCAGGAAAGTATTCCAGAAAACTCCCATTGTTAAGACGGGTTCCAAAACTGCTGAATCAGTAAAATATTTTATCAACTGTTTCTTGGCTACTAAGGTAAGTTTTGCCAATGAGTTCAAACAGATCTGTGACAGCGCCGGCGTCGATTACGATAAGGTGGTCGAATACGCTCTCTATGATGCTCGGATCGGCGCTACCCACTTGTCAACCCCAGGCCCTGACGGTAAAAGCGGCTTTGGCGGCTCTTGTTTTCCTAAAGACTTAAATGCATTAGTTTATTTTGCTAAAATGAATGAAATTACCCCGTCTGTCTTAGAGGGAGTCTGGGAGAAAAATCTTGAAGTTAGACCAGAAAAAGACTGGGAGATGCTCAAAGGAAGAGCAGTCTCGGAAGAATAATAAGGAGAAAAATATTATGAAATTATCTAATCAAGCAGTCGGCGCTCTGATGATGGCGCTACAGAAATCTTTAATGGAACAAAGTGACATTGTTCCTGTCTTAATGGAGATGAACTTTCAGGTTGACGATTCTAGTCAGTCTGAACTGGTGGTAACAAATCCACCGATCGTCTCCCTAGAGGGAGTCACCGTGCAAACCAATGAAGATGAAGAAGAAGAACCAATTACCTTGGAGGAGGAATAAAATGGCTACTACCAACAGAAAAACCACAAAGAAGACAACTAAATCGACTACCACTACCCCGCAAACAATGGGCCCCGGTGCAGTCAAAGACATTGTCGAAAGCATTGTGCGAGGTGCATTGCGCACACAAGCGCGTGAACTAGAAACACACCTAAACAATATTAACGAGCGCTTGGTTGCCCTAGAGAAGAAATAGGGTGCCACGGTACCAGTATAGCTGTACTGCGTGCAAAAAAGAGAGCACCATATCACATCTTTCAGACGAAACAGCAACAGAGTGCCCCGCTTGTAATGAAAAGGAAACCTTATTAAAGGTGGTGACAAGTTTTTCGACTTCACGTGCTACAAAACAAAAGCATAAAGTCGGCAAAATCACCGAAGATTTCATTAAAGAAGCCCGCGTAGATCTTAAAAAGCAACAAAAGACACTAGATAAAGGACGCTAGAGCAGATGAATATTACCATATGGCTTATTATATCTGCCACGGTGAACCTGCTATTAGTTTGGTACGTTGCTAAGTTATTAAAGAAATTTTATTTTATTTCTGAAAATTTAGCTGACCTGTTCTTGACCACAAAAGCCTTTCAAGTTTTTGTGAAATCGATGTATAGTATGGAAAGCTATCATGGCGAACCAATAATACGAGAACTGATGGAAAGAACCAGAGATGTCGGTACTGAAATGGAACGATTTAGGGGTATATTTGAATATTCTCTAGATGCCGAGATGGAGGAAGAACTCGATGCCGCCGAAGAAGAAGAAGACGCGTAAAAAGTCAACAAAGAACCATTATTTTACTTCTGTTCACGAAAATGCCATAATAAAATATGCATCCACAGACGACAGAGAACTTAGGGGGAAATTATATGTTGAATATATACAGCCAGCCCTTGATCAGATGGTTGATAAGATAATTTATACTTATCGTTTTACTACATTGCCAAACATAGATTATCTGAAGGATGACTGCAAGGTTTGGCTAACCACAATATTAAACAAGTATGATCCAAGCAAAGGGTCGAAGGCCTTCTCCTATTTTTCTGTTGTAACCAAGAACTGGTTTATTCACAAAGTCAAGAAGACAAAGAAGAGAAACCAGACAGAAGTCTTCATGGAGGATCTTCTTAATCAGATGGAAGAGAATCTAGTTTCTCGCGAACCTACATATCTTTCAAAGCGTACAGAGATTGAGTTTTGGGGTTCTCTGGACCACGAAATAGATACCTGGGACTCCTTTATGCTCAAAGAAAATGAGAAAAAGGTCTTGATGGCAGTACGAATCTTAATGGAATCGGCCGACACAATCGAAATTTTCAATAAAAAAGCTATTTATTTATACCTGAGAGAGATCACTGGCCTGAACACCAAACAAGTCGTGAACAACTTAAACAAACTCAGAAAACGGTATAGGACATTTAAAGGCAAATGGGAAAACGGCGAAATCTAAATCTAGATGATTACATAATAGAAACTACCACCAACATCCGAGAAGACCGGGCCATGGCCAAGTCGCTTCTTATGGATGCTCTACAAGATATGAAGGCTTCCGAGAACGCCCGTCGAGAGATGGGCTCAATGGCGGCCAAATATATCGAAAACCTTCAGAGGTCAAACGAACAGATGGTTAAGCTCGCCAGTCTGCTCCAGCGCCAGACATCTGTTAGCACGGGGCTGTCTGCTGACGACAAAGAGCAATTATTCGATCTACTAAACGAGAATCTCGAAGAGGAAGAATAATGACTGGTATCAAATTAGAAGATCTTAGTTATGGCGCCCTGAACGAAATAGCAGACCTTAAGCAGTCTCAACTTACTGGCGACCCTCGCCGCACATCTACGTCAACAAGTCTTCAGCGCGGCACCGCACAAGCGTATGAACCAAACACTCTCAAGAACCGTTCGGAATTTAATGGTTTCGTTGTGGCATCCCGGGCAGTAACACATCCGGTATACCAAAACAAAGCCTCAATGTTTAGAGAATACTTGTTCGGTGGATCGGACAACGAATCCGCACAGCAAGGACACACAGCTTATAAAGTGTATATTCCAGAGTTGGAGCCGCGCCCGGCGCCAAAGGGTATCACAGATCCCATCCTAAGGACATACCCAGATGTGTATTCTGAACTATCTACTTCGGAAGTAATTCCTTTGAACAGTTTGGTCCTCGTAAGATATGAAAATCCTGCGACACTTTCGAATCCTAAAATTGTTAAAGTACTGTCGAAAGTTGGTGGCGTCGAGGGCTTAGGCGACAACGGTGGCCTCGCTGGCGGATTTTCCTCTGGTGGTCCACCACGATCTCTGGAAAACACCGGCCCCGGCGGAAATTATGGCAGTATCCCCGGCCCGGGCACAGACCATTCGTGCTTAAGTTATAGCAAGCCAAAGAAAAAGGCCGGATCAACAGGCGTCACTCTTGTGAAAGGTAGCGACTATCAGCTCGGTACACAACTACATCAAAACGATTGGCGCAAACGCGACTACAACGCGCCGGAATTCAAGAATACCAAAAGCGATTTCATACTTCCCGTACGACCGGGAGAAGGCAAAAATAGTAGAGAGGGTGTCCCAGCCCTCCGCGTTTCTAGTGGATATAACAGGACTTCCACCGGTAAACTGCACGGCGGATTAGATATCAGTGCCAAAACCGGTACTCCATTATATGCTGTGGAGGACGGAGAAGTGATACACAGTCCCGCGAGTATTTGCAAACGCGACGGCAAACCAAATGGAGCCGGAAACACAATACAGATAAAAACCACCTCAGGATATTATGTTCGTTACGTGCATCTGGACATGCCATCTACCCTTAGGAAGGGCGCCACCGTTAAGAAGGGCCAACTTATAGGATATGTAGGAGATACGGGAATGTCCGAAGCTGCACATCTCCACTTCGATGTATCAGATCATTTTATAGAATACCAAGGACACCCAAGGCTCCATCCAGCGGACTTTTATCCCACAGAGTGGCTTGCTTATTACGACGGCTCTCATCCGGCCGAGACTCATCGCGCCTCCATCCCCAAGGTACACCCCCCGTGGGGCGAAAATAAGGCAACCGCATAATGACTGGCATCAAGTTAAAAGATCTTAGCTATGGCGCTCTGAACGAAATAGCTGATCTAAAACAATCTCAGCTTACTGGGGACCCGCGCCGGACTTCTACGTCAACAAGCCTACAGCGAGGAGCGAAGCAGGCCTACGAGCCAGACACGTTAGAAGACCGCTCGGAGTTCAATGGGTTTATCGTATCATATCGTAGTGTTACATTTCCGGTGTACCAGAATAAGGCATCAATGCTTTTGGAGTATACGCAAGGCAGCACCGAGGATAATTCTGTACAACAAGCTCATGTGGCGTACAAAGTATATATTCCAGAACTAGAACCGCGACCAGCACCAAAAGGAAACAAAGATCCTATTCTAAGGACATACCCGGATGTATATACCGAGATGCCAGGTGCTCAAGTAATCCCCTTGGGCAGCATGGTCCTAGTAAGATATGAAAATCCTGCGACCCTTTCGAATCCTAAAATTGTTAAAGTACTCGCAAGAGACCTTCAAATTGAAAACCTAAGTGTCGATTCTTCTGGCCAGAGACTCGTAGAGGGCTTCAGTGGCACCACTCCCACAAACCTGGGCGCCCTCAGCGCGAATGTGCACGGCTCTGACGAGAAGTATACAGGTCATATAGACACCACCAATCGCCGCATAACCACCGCGGACATGGGAGAATTCTACAAGGACGCCACGTTTTATGGTTCTTATAATTGGGATGGCCACAAACCATCCCAAACACCAAATAAGAACGCCGACGCGTCAAAAATTAAGTGGATCGTTATCCATACTACAGAAATTAGTCCCGGGGAGCAGGGGAATTTGGATGTGCTAGCTGGGTATCGAAAAGGGGGACCAAACAAAGGCAAAATGTTCACACGAAAAGCTAGCACTCAATATTTTGTGGCTAAATCAGGCAATGTGTATGCACTAATGCCCGATAACCAGGCGCCATTTGCTATCGGACCAACTCAAGGCCGCGTTACAAACTATAATTCTATTAATATTGAGCACGAAGGTCACGCCGCCGACCCCAACAATTGGGGTGATCCTATGCTCAGAGCATCAGCCGGATTGATTAAATACTTGAGCGACAAATTCAACATTCCCTTAGTGTATGAGGGCTTGTCGCCCGGAAGCTATACATCTAACTCCAAGGGCCACCCTAGCCTCGATGGCTCCGGCGCCTCGAGGGTGGACTATCCGACGGCCGAGTCTCTGGGAAAGGCCGCCGGCGCCAAGAACCCTGATGGCACCCCGATGGCCGTGAGTCAGGATGTGGGCGACGGTGGCCTGATATCTCACCACAAGGCGAGAGTGCCCGATCCACCGGAAGTAAATCATAAATATGACCCGGGCGTTTATTACCCGTTCCAGAAAGTGATAGATATGGTAAAGGCACTCCCAGACCCAGAAGGTTAATATGGCAAAATCATCAAAAGCAATCGACATAGACAAACTACCACCAATCGTCCGAGCGTATTATGACTCTCTAGACGATGAAGGTAAAGCGCGCTTCTTCGGCTTCGGCCAAGGCGCCAGAGACGACTGGGAAGTCCCCGAGTATATCACGACCAACGTAGAGAAGGTAATGAGTCAGGGCAACTCTTTTATTGTCTTGGGTCTTGACCGCCCAAACAACATCCTGTCTGGCTTCGGAGGCACGAGGAACATGCACTGCGCATCTATCGACATCGTTGCCGGCCGGCTAGGATTCCAGGCTCGCAAGAAAGATAGCGAGGGGAACATTAACTATGTCGACCCCAACTTCAAACTGGACGCCGCCCGCGTGTACCTATCACAGCAATCAAACGTTGACCATTTCTTTGGTCTCGCAGAAGGAACAGTCGGCAACACTTCACAATTAGCTCCACGTAGTACAGTGGCGCTGAAAGCAGACACAGTAAGGCTTATTGCAAGAGAAAACATTAAGCTTATTACTAAGACAGACTGGAAGAACTCTCAAGGCGGAGAACTGAACAACACGTGCCAGCAAGCATTTGGAATCAATTTGATTGCTATGAATGATGACAGAGATATGCAGCCACTTGTTAAGGGTGATAATCTAAAGCAGTGCCTGAAAGAGATAGCGGCCTCAATTCACGAACTAAGTGGACTATTTTCTAACTTTGTTCAATATGACCGCGACTTAACAACAGAGATATTAAAACATCAGCACTACTCACCGTTTTTCGGGATCCTTACTGCTCCAGCTATAGACATGGTCCCACGCGGAGTAGAATCATTGATCAACAAAATTACAAACGTCGAAACACAGCTTAAACTTCACATGCAAAAGCTTCTTGCGACACAGCAGAATTTTCTCGAAGCCCCAGGAGGCGCAGTTAGCGTCAAGGGAAGCGGCGATAATGCCGTCGATCAGGACATCTTAAGTAAGTATAACCACACAAATTAGGCAAATCTATTATGGTCGACGAATCCACAACAAAAAAATATCCTGGCAAACAGTACAATATTCCCTTCTATGATGCGCAGCGGGGTGAGCACTTTATTAAGCTTAAAATCAAAAAAGAGAGATTCGACAGCCGGGCAGCGGGAGTCACACGACCAGGCGATTTCACAACAACCGACAAGAGCTATATTAAAAATGTTGCGACCAATCGCTTTATTACTCACTATTTCCCTGAGTTTTATGCGTTCTTATATGACTCGACCGCCTTTTCTCTTATTATAAATTCTAATGCTGAAGTCGCTGGCGACCTTAAGAGTGATATTAAAGGCAAGATTGTCATTGGCCGAGTCGATCCGCTACCAAATCCAGCTAAGCTGTCAATTGTGGTGGCCCTAGTCTATGATGTCGACAAAAAGAGAGAAGGGATCAAGAGCGCTCACTGTCTTCCTTCTTATGAGGAGAGTCTTGCTTTCTTTAATACTCATCAAAAGATCTCGGGTACGGATGCATCCTCTACATTTGCGATCGGGACAATCGGCAAAACCAACAGTACTCTCAACGACGGCCTGAAGGCCTTCAATACACAGATGCGAGGGATGGAAGGGCAACTATCATTAACACCAGACATGTCCATGCTGGCCGCCACAACGCAATCAGCAATCAGTCTGGCTGTGACTCTATTGACAAAACAACTGAAGGCCACCACACCAACCTATAAGTTTAGCCAAGCTGACACAATGACAGTATACTTTGGCTCGATGGAGGCACCCGGAGTCCCCGGTGGCAAACAAATCGCCATATCTCGTATTGATTATCTTCTTGTTGAAGAATCTATAGCATCGCGCCCAATGAGAATTGGGTATATGTCAAACATTAAGTTTAATAATACAGTCAGAGATCCTCTCACCCTCATAACTCTAAAAAACTATCAGACTATTTTAGATGCCATCTCAGCCCCAGGTCAGCAGTCAGCCGGCTCCGCCACCTCAGGTTTTATGGAATTTATGAGAAACCCAGAGGTTCAGGGTGTCCTCGGCCTCCCGGCCACTAATTTCGGCGTTGCCGGCACTGTATTCGATCCAAGCAGTGCCCTCTCTCCTCCCGGTGAACCTGGCAATGCATTCATTAATGCTGCAAAGCAGATGATGAACATTGACATTGAAAATACCGATGACCTAGAGAAGGGGTTTAAAACAGCATTTTCGTCCAAACAACTCCAAGCTCTCAAACTTAAAATAGCAGACAACCCCGAGGTATTTAAAAAAGTATCGGTTGACGAGGCCAAAAAGAATCTAGGGAATGCGATCGACACGGTAAAAATAATAAACAACGTTCTGGAAACTGGCCCCATGGGATTCATAGAGAAAAATCCCATTGTTAGCAACATCTTCAAAATGTTCGGGATCAAGGAGATCGCGAAAGAAGCTGTAATCTGTTTGACAATGGGGCTGAACGTTGAGTTGGGCCGCATAGGAAAGGCCGTGCAGGCTAGCCTAACAAAAGCCCAGGCCTCTTTGTATCTGCCTCCGCCGCTTACACGCCCGGGCGGCGACATCCGAAAACCATACATTAACCCAGACGACTTTAAGATGTTTACAATCAGTGGAGATATCTGGAAACAAGTTCTGGATACGGTAATCGACTCCCTCCAGCAATCCGTTTTAGATATTATTAAGAAGCTAGCAGATCTCCTCAAATATAATTGTCCCCTTAATAACCCAAGGGCTACCGATTATGGGGCGACTGATATTGCCGACCTTATTGCGCCGGATCTGCAGACACCGGACCTTCTTGGAGCCGGCTCAGCATTAGATCAGCTCGCAGGCCAACGGGCACTCACTGCTGAAGAGCTTCAGGCCTATCTCACGGCCGTCTCCGGAATCCTAAGTTCTATGGAGATATGTCAGCTCTTCACTAATCGAGCCGCCATCGGCCCAGACACTCTCGATAAGATAATGGAGTTCAACAAGGAATATCCAAACCAACACTTTCAGAATAAGGTTATCACCTACTCAACGATTCTGGCGTTCTTTAATGAAATGTCGATGATGGTCGATGTGACAGACCTGTGCAACGCGATCGCGAATGAAGTATATTTTGCCAACCAAGACAATATTGAGATATGTCTTACTCCGGGTAACGCTCCGACTGTCGAGATGGAAGAGTTGTTGGATCTCATGGAGAACGGGATTGAACTTAAGATGCCTGTCCTTAACTTTGATTGTCCGGATAAAGAAAATTTCATCAATGATCCCACGATTACAATCACAGTCCCAGAGCTATTCAACACATTGACACAACTGATAGAGACACAATTTGTAAATTCTGCCGAAGCTGTTAAAACATTAATGTTGGAGCAGAAATTTACGACAGATAGTGATGGTTCCATCTTGGATGCCTTAAGAGCCCTAGGCAACAATTACGAAGATAACGGTTGGCCACCGAAACTCGATCCAGCTTTCGTGGCTAAAATCATCGAGGCGCTCGATGCTGTTGCCAGCTTTGATCTTGAAAGCTGTGATGTTGATGTATCACAGATCCTTGGGTTCGACCCTGCTGAGATCGCCGGAATAGGCGGGGATATCACCTCGATGGTGTCTGACACGATGCAAGACCCAGGTTTTATATCAGCTATCGATAATATAAAAGCTCAATTGATGGGCCTCAGCACACCATCCGGTGACCCCGCCAATCCCGGAATGCCCGTGTTCCCGTCCTATCGCTTTAATCTGCAGTTTTATCGCGAGTTCATCAATTATATTGAATTAGATCGCCTAGGATATGTTCCCGGAAGCCTCACAATCCCGTGGAACTTCTCATCGACAGTAATAAATGATGCTCAGGAGTTCTCGGGCATAATCCCCCCTTCCACGCTTACACAGATACCGATTACAGACGGAAGCTATAAGCCGATTGAGATCAACTTTAACTTTCCGACTGCGACTCCATTCCTTTTTAGCGCCCCCGGAGCGACCGAGGCACCCGACTTCCCGACGGCCCCATCGATACCGAACGCCCCTAGCACCACCCACGCTCATCCTGTCGGCTCCTCCACCGAGGAGACGGTTCATCCAAATGCTAACCCCGACAATGGGCTTACCCCCGGCGACCCGGGCTATGTTGACGAACACAATGCTTATGGCGATACATCATACCCCGGCGATCACGTTCATCCTAATTCGCCGTTGCTGGAAACTTCCATTCCCGTCGCAGCCGCAGAACCGAGTACCGACAACACGACCGACTGGGCAGCCGGTACCCCGGCCCTCGCGACGTCGGAAGTCGGAGGTCCTATCAACATCCCAGAGATCCACTGGAGTGATGATCGGGTAATAGGAAGAATACTCTATTATCTAACATTAAGCATAGCTCCCCCCTCTGATCCTGAGTCTATGGCAGACTTATCAACTCCGTGGCCACTAATAGGAGCAGAAGCCCGAGCCGCGTGGCAAGCGGACCCAACGTCTTCGCCGACTCCGGACTACCCGCCGACATTCCAAGAAGAGTATCCTATTATATACAATCAGATTAGATATTCTGCCAGTGTCCTTAAGTTGGTCCCCCTTAGCGAATTAACCCCAACCATGCTCTCGGCTATTCAAAGCTATATGAACAGGGATATGACCGATCACTTTGCGGCTTTGATTGATTATTATGAGGCAGAGAAAAATGTTAGACTAGTGGCCACCGAGCAAGAACAGCTCGACTCGCTCCTCTCTCTCAGCTTCGACGACGCCTATAATGATCTCCTCACCGCGCGGATCCTTATCCCTGACGCCATTCTAAAAGCAACAACGGCAAACCTACAGTCACACGGCAGTTACCTAAAAATACAATACCCGCGCGAGTCTCCAAACAATCCCAACATTTTTGTCGAATTCGAATCGAGCGGCGACTATATCCCTCAACAACAACTGATGGAAGAGATAACCGAGAGCATGCTCGAACAGGAATTTGAAACAGCCGCGAACAATATTCAAAACACCTATATTCAACCGTTTGTAGATTCATTTTCGTCGTCGACTTTATCCGTTGACGGTGCCCTCACACCTGAAACAAAAGCACTCATAGAATCAAAACACTTCCCCACTGTATATGGAATTTTAGTTGACAACATGTTTAACTATGTGATTACAAATGGCGTTTTTGATGCCGCCACTTTGCAATCATTGACACTTTTCCATCTTAATGAAAATTGTCCACCATCTGAGGTCGCCGATCTGCTGGATGTCCAAGGTATTATGAAACAACTGAAGGACGAGTATGTAGAGGCGATGTGTAACGATAGGCCCGAGATCCCCAGCCGGACTATTATTCGTAATGTTATCAAGTATGGCATGCACCTTGAACTGATTCAGATGCAGATCGCACAAATTTTTATCAAGAATATTTTTGTGATGACTGCCTTTAAGCTTGATAGTCTTCTGACCGACGGCGAAGCCGACGCCATGAATCAAAGTGGATTTATATTCAAGTTCTTACGCAAGCAGATAACGACATCACTCCTTACATTCCTAAGAAATAGTGAAAATATGGATGAGTCGACAGTCCGCCGCGACTTGGTTAGTTATTTTAATATAAAAATTAATCGAGAGAGTAACGTGGCACAAGGGGGTATCAAATATTCTAATGGTACGATAGCTTTTCCGACGGGAGTAACTTTTTCTGTAACAGACTCTGGCGCCTTTGTGGGATTTGATGAAATAATTGACTATTTGATCTCTGAACGTTTATATTTGGGTCGCGAGTCGGTTGCTAAAGCGATCCGGATGTCGGTCCCCGGTAATAATCCGGTTTCTTTAGATCAAGCATTTCTGGCCAGCATCCCAACATTCACGGTTACCAATGAATATCCCGGTGTGCTAGTGCAGAAGATACAAGAGTATTATGGAACAGATGATACTCCAAGAGTATTCTTAACTCGTAAATATTATCAATTGACCAAAAAAGTGAAAAGAGCCACGATCAAAATGTGGTATTATTATGGCGGCGGAGACGGAGTTGACCCGGATGTCGTTAACATCTTTGAATTTAGTGGTATGCTGCCATCATTTGGCTCCGGAGGAACAGAACAGACTATGCTGGAAAAAGTACGGGCCGGCATAATCCCGACAGATACGCAAGAAGCCCCATTCGGTGGGCTATAAGAGAACAGAGAGATAGAATATGCCTCACGACACAGAAGAATTTAACTATAGCTTTTTGCCCTTGTGGAACCTTCCTCGATGGGAGCAAGCTGCACGCGACGCGGGTGACGAACAGGCCCTCAGTTTCGATGAGACCTGGGGAACAGACCGGGATACCGGGTCGGCCAAAGCATTTAACCTGTATATTGCTAAGCTCCAGAGCATCCGGCTCGACTTCTACCCCTCAGCCGACGTCGAATACGTGGACGACAATGAGGTCGGCACCTTTTACTCTGACCTCTACGCCGGCGGCTTTCCTGCACAGGGGATGCACGACCCCGACGGGCCCGACTCACAGGCCGATATCGCCGGCGACCTGGGCCCACGGCCTAGCATCGTCGCCACCGGCGCCCAGCGCGCGGACTGGTGGTACATACTCCAAGAGATGAATGGACTCCTCCAACTCGCGAAAAATATGGGCCACGATATTTTCGAAGGCGCCGACTCAAGAATTCGACCAGAGACTGTCCTTGGCTCCGATGACGCTGCCAAAGATGTCTTCATGACCGGGAAACGACCCGCCAGCCCCGAGCTGCCTAAGTACAAGTATAATGGACAAAACACACCAGATTTATTCATATTTAAGAAGGATGCACTCACTCGGCATATAACGTTCACGCCTTATATAATAATGCTACGGTTTGTAGCGCTTCACAACGCGCTCTTTTGGGATCGGAAGAGCGGCCACAAAATAGTAGTAACACGTTCCCACAAGAACATTCTCGCCATCGACCGACCCCTCGCTAGATCACTGATGCGGAACGTCCGTCTGGGCCTTGAGCTTCTGAGAGAAGAAATTCTAATCCAAGAAGAGCTGGCTATCCAGCGGGAACTGCACCGCTTGGCACTCGAAGCGGCAATGGAAGGCGCCGACTCGGCGGGGTTTGTTCGGGAACCCCTCAGCCCCGAAGAATTAGACGTCCTCACAGACAAGCCAGAATACCAGAAGTACTTCTCAACAACATTCAGTAAAGAAATTATTACATTTGTTCCGATTATGCAGAACTTCTTCCTAACCGGGAAATACTTCCAGAATATTAATGAATCTTTTTATGCCTCGAACGCTCTTGCTTTAGAAATACTGATCTCGACCATTAGAAACGACGATAATTATAAGAACAAACCAGATCTACGCCGTCTGCCTCCGTCGCTCGCAGGTACCGTCGACGATCAGCTTGATAAACACAGCGCCTCAGCCAGAGACTTCATATTAAAGATGCTTATCATGACGCCCATTAATATCCTCAAGGGTCTCTGTGAGCTTATCGATCCACACGTTGGGCTTACGAAAATCATCAAGAATGTCACAGGCTACGCTTTCGATGAATTGGCGGAAGTACTGAATGTTCCAGCGGAAGGCATCAATGTGGCGCGCAAAGAGGCCCAAGCTGCAATACAACAGATCGACGTCGAAGAAGTTGAACTCCAGGGAATTAACGGCGACGATCTCCTTAAATTTATTTTGTGCATACTTCAGGTTCTTATGGAGAGCCTCGCCGATGTACCTCGACCACTAGACGACGATGGCAATCCGCTGATGCCAACTCTCCCCCCAAACTTCTTTCCAGACATCGAAAGAGACGGCATCAATTTCACTGGAAAGATTTCCGGCTTATTAATGATGCCCCCAACGCCTTTAGGACTAATTTATTTACTATTAGGACTAATTAAGTTTGGCGAGGACGAAGTAGTGGACGCTCTACAGCCTCCGGACCCAGAAGTATGTCTCGACCCGGAAGAGGCATCTGTCACTGTGGAGGCTACTGAGGACCTCTGTGAACCGGGTGAAGTACCGTAAGGATTGGGGAGAAATAAAAAATGAGTTCTGGACTATCAGTTGCACTGCCTCTTGTCACAAGCGAGATTTTCGGGGCATATAACCTTAACACGAACTTCTTTGAACTAGCAAAGCAAAATTTGAAGATGCTGGTACTCACGATCCCGGGCGAGAGGATAATGGATCCCGACTTCGGCATCGGCCTAAGGAGATATCTTTTTGAACAGAATACCTCTGATACCTATGATAAGATTACAGAAAGGATACTAGAGCAAACCGGGCTATATCTGCCATATATTGAGATAAATGATATCCAATATGCCATCCCGGAAGACAATCCGGATCTATATCCTCATAACTTGTCTGTGAATATCATCTTTACAATTACACCTTTACAACTTTTATCTAACCTACAGATCAATGTGGAGTCTAATTAGTATAATGAGGCGCCCCCATGAGTAATAAAAAACTACAACCAATTGATTATACTAGCCGCGATTTTGAATCAATTCGTCGCGACCTGGAGAACTACGCTAAGCGTTACTACCCTGATACATACAAAGATTTTAACGAGGCCTCATTTGGCTCCTTAATGCTAGACACAGTAGCATACGTCGGAGATATACTGTCGTTCTACCTAGACTATCAGGCAAATGAGAGCTTCCTAGATACGGCTATCGAATACAATAATGTTGTTCGCCTCGCTCGCCAAATGGGATTCAAACTCAATACAGCACCTAGCTCCCATGGGGTGCTCACCTTTTACTTAGAAGTTCCTTCTGATGCAGTTAATCTGGGCCCGGATCTTGATTACGCACCTCGCCTCACAATGGGATCTACATTCTCTTCTATCGGCGGCGGCCAGTATACCCTAGTAGAAGACATCAACTTCGCTGAAACTTCAAATCAAGTCGTCCCGGGAAAGGTTAATTCCTCAACCGGTGCGCCAACAAGCTATATTATTCGTTCGCAGGGGAGAGCAGTCTCGGGCCGCACTAGTTTCCAAGAAGTAACGGTCGGCAACTTCCAGCGCTTCCTAAAGGTGAATTTGGAAACATCCAACGTCGCTGAAGTACTCTCGGTTACCGATAGTGAAGGTCACGTGTATTATGAGGTTGACAACTTATCTCAAAATATCATCTATAAAGCTATTCCCAACTCAAACAGTAGCACTAGCAACACAGTAAAGAATCTGCTGAAAGCGGTCCCCGTCGCAAGAAGGTTTATTCTTGAGCGTGTCGCCGGCAAAGCGTTCATTCAGTTCGGATACGGCTCAGATTCAGAATTACTCTCAGAGTCGGTCGTCGATCCATCTAACTTGGTTCTACAACTGCCAGGCAGAAATTATATTAATGATATGAATTTCGACCCCACAAAACTTATAAGCACCGATAAATTCGGTATTGCGCCCGCAAACACCACGCTACGTATTGGTTATCGATCCAACACCACTCAAGATGTTAACGCAGCAGTCGGCACAATTATTACAGTTAACCGCCCGATCTTCCGGTTCACCAATCAGGGCGCCCTATTACAATCTAAAAGGAATGCTGTGATTGGGTCGTTGGAAGTTTCAAACGATGAACCTTTCGTAGGAGATATTTCGCTGCCAACCTCTGATGAAATCAAGCAACGTGTCCAGGGCTACTTCGCCACACAGAACCGTGCTGTGACTGCGCAGGATTATCAAACTATTTGTTATGCGATGCCCGACAAGTTCGGTGCTATCAAACGTGCCGCGGTCCTCCGCGATTTCGATGAGCTTAAAAGAAATCTCAACATTTATGTGGTTTCACAGAATGCTAGTGGCAAATTAACTGCGGCGAACGTAACAATAAAAAATAACTTAAGAAACTGGATCCTACAATATAAAATGATAAACGATACGGTTGACATTCTTGACGCCGCGATCGTTAACTTTGGGATAGTATTTTCTTTGGCGATTGATTTAAGTGCTAACAGGTATACCGTCTTAAATAAAGCAACAGCTGCATTGAGAGAATTTTTGTTCCGGAATCAATACGACGTAGGAGAGTCTATCACAGTAGCTGAATTTTATAAGGTCTTGAGCCGCGTCGACGGCGTGGTTGACGTTTATGATGTTGGCATCACCGGTCGAACGGGCGCGATGTATGCTAGAGTGAGTTATGACTTTAATAAGAACCTGAGCGCCGATGGTCGCTATATCTTGGCAGAGCCGAATGTGATTTTTGAACTTAAATTCCCCAACATTGATATTGAAGGGTCAATCCGATAATGTCTATACTTCGTTACACTGCTAGTGCAGACACGACAATCACCAACGCCTATGAATCAGATATGATTACTAGAGGCACTGGTTCCAATATGGGTTATGCTGATGCACTAGAGGTCTTCTCAATTTATGGACAAGAGTCAGGTTCTAATGGACAATCTCCGGAGCTTTCTCGAATTCTGATGTCCTTCCCAACATCCCAAATGTCGGCCGACCGTGCTGCAGGCCGTCTTGGCGCTAGCGGCTCCGTTTCATTTGTATTAAAATTATACAACGCGCGCACCCCATGGACGCTCCCGCAAGACTTCAACCTAGTGGTTGCTCCTGTCTCCCGGCCTTGGCGAGAGGGCGCCGGCCTCGACATGGACAACTACCAAGATCTGGGAACTGGCAACTGGATGAAGCCCAACGCATCATCCTCTTGGACTCAGGTAGGCGGCGACTATAGAAGTGTTAATAATCACAATGTGCGTTTCCCACTAGGCTTTGAGAACCTTGAAGTTGACATCAGCAATCTGGTTGAGCGGTGGATTAATGGTACTCAGACTGACTATGGTCTGGGGATCAAGCTTACTGGCAGCCAAGAAGCCTATTTTTCTAGTTCCGCAGGCGGCCTCGGTTCCGGCCAGAGCGGCAGCGTATTGCAAAACACACAAGGTGCCACACAATCTTATTATACCAAGAGGTTCTTTTCGCGCTCGACAGAGTTCTTTTTCCGCCGGCCGGTGGTCGAAGCTCGTTGGGACGACCGTGTTACTGATGATAGAGAAAACTTTTTATATTCCAGTTCTCTTGCTCCTGCAGCTGACAACCTAAATCGCCTCTACTTGTATAACTACGTACGCGGTCGTCTTGTAAATATTCCCAAGGTTGGCGCCGGCAATATCTTGGTATCCTTTTATTCGGGCTCCGCCACAGCCCCCACCGGAGCAAAGATTAAACTTCCGATCGGTGGTGACGTCGCGGCCACAAACGATCTTAATGCGACAGGTAGTTATTCCAGCACAGGTCTGTATAATGTCGATGTGGCACTAACCGCCGCAGCCACACCCCTTCAGAAGGTTTATGAAGTATGGCACAGCGACGGCGTAGAATACTACACCGGATCTCTGTATCCTGAACTTATGCCTACATATGATTCGGCGCCCACATTCAATCGTGTAACGAGTTGTAAGAATCTTAATAAGTCTTACTCGCGTAAAGAAACAGCGCGCTTTAGATTCTTTGTTCGCAGCAAAGACTGGAGCCCAACCATTTACACAGTTGCAACGCCAAACAATCCAACTGAAATTATTCCAAGTGCTTCATACAGCATTCGCCGTGTTATTGATAATTTGAATGCAGTCCCGTACGGTACCGGCTCCAACAGGAGCACATTCCTATCATATGATAAAGGAGGTAATTACTTCGATCTAAATATGAGTCTGTTGGACTCGGGATACATGTATCAGATTAAATTAGCCTATTATAATGATAGTATAGGAGCATGGCAAGAGCAACCACAAACGTTCAAATTTAGAGTTAACGAATAATTAGAGTAATATGAGCATTAAAAAATACTTTGATGTCGCGCGGGAGACTAAGGTTCTCGACGGCACGACAGCCCATAAAGTAGCCTCTCAGGTAGAGTCTGTTGGTTATCACGAACAGGCAATTATTAAAGAAGAGAGGTATATTCCTCAAACTGATTATTCGGTACCGCGGAACTTTGCTCGTTATGGTCGCGCCACAGATTATTATGTTCAAGCAACAAAGAGAATCTATAACACCTTCCCATATGACGGGTCTCTAAAAGAGAGACTCCAGTGGGAGAATGAATCCACGTATGTGGATCTGTACATTTATAACGATAGGTATCCCCGAACCAACGGATACATCAACTTTGCCGCAGCCGGCTGGGGTACTCCCTCGGCACTGTACGCTGATGGATACGGTATCCCCAACGCGTCAACTGATTATGAATACATCTTTTTCAAGGGTGGCCCAAACGCAAACCCGGATGCCGGCACATCCCGGAAAGCACAATTTACAGGCTCCAACTACTATGAGCCCTCCAAGAACCGTGGATCTAACTTAGCGCTGAATGTCGCTTCGCGCGGCGCATCGGTAGAGTTCTGGCTGAAGAAAGATGCGTTTGACAAGGCAAACACCGAGAAAGAGGTAATCTTCGATCTCTGGAATGGCGTCACATCCTCCGCCACGAATTACGCGAGAATGCGATTGGAACTCACAGCTTCTGAACGGCGCGATGGGTTGCCATACGGAGCCCAGCCCTTCTTGCTCACGTTGTACTCTGGCTCCACCGGGTTCTTCCAGCAGACGATTGCATCCTCAGCTATCACCACTACTGGCTCGGTGGCTGACGGAAACTGGCACCACTATGCTGTCACACTCAAACAAGACACCAACGTTACGACAAGATTCTATGTCGACGGCCGCCTCAATCGCGAGCAGCACCTGTCTGCTAGTGGAATGGGGTCCCTTGAAGACATCGAAGGTCTTAACCTCCGGGCGCAACTCGGCTCCCTGGTTGCGTCCCCCCGCGCCAGTGTAACTCCACAGTATGCCGGTAAGCTCTCAGCCTCACTCGATGAGTTCCGCTTCTGGAAAGCACAAAGAACCTCACAAGAAATTGGCAGGTTCTGGTTCACACAGGTCGGGGGCGGTGTCAACACAGACCCCGAGCCGTTCATTGAGACCGAAGTAAGTGCCAACCTCAATCTCGGGGTGTACTTCAAGTTTAACGAAGGAATCACAGGCATTCCCTCCACTGATAGCACTGTACTGGATTACTCTGGAAGGTTCTCAAATGGATCCTGGACGTGCCCGGCTATCACAGCGGGAGATGTGACACTGGCAAGGAGCACAGAATCAGCTATTGTTCTCTCTAACGCAGCAACTAGTGAATACAAAGATCCGATTATCTATGCATCGAACCCAAATGTGAGCGCTCTATTAACTGAGCTGGAGACCTCTGGATCTAGCTACGATGTTAATAACAATGCCTCCATTTATAACTCTATGCCGACCTGGATTATTGAAGAAGATAATGACGGCGATGGAGAACTTCGGAAGCTCACACAGATAATTGCTAGTTATTTTGACACGTTACATCTTCAGATCAGAGATCTCAACTCTCTCAAAGATGTTAAGTATGTGTCAGGAAGCAATAAGCCGCTGCCGTTTGCTGAAAAACTTCTATCATCATATGGCTTTGTGGCACCAGAGATATTTGTAGATGCAGATATTCTTAATACCCTAGCTAACCGCAGCGAAGATAAAGTATTTGAGAAGCCCCTTGAAGAAGTCAAGAATATCATCTACAAAAATATCTATAACAACCTAGTTTATATTTATAAATCTAAGGGTACCGAAAAAGCATTCCGAAATCTTATTAGGTGCTTCGGTATTGACGACGAGCTTGTTAAGCTCAACATGTACGCCAACGATATAGAATTCGATCTACGAAATAATCGTCGTAATATTACGGTCACTGATCGATTTGTCAACTTCAACACTGGCGATAACAAGTACGGCACAGTTTATAATTACAAAGACCCGACAAACCCACAATCAACCGGTTATATATCCGGTAGCGCAGCGTTGCTAAATGGTCACGCTTTAACTTTAGAATCCGAGATACTATTCCCCCTTAAGCCGCTAGAGTCGAATGATGTCTATATGAGCACCAACACAATCAGCTCATCTTTGTTTGGAATGCATGGTGTTCAAGGCGCCCACGCCGGCCATAGTGATTCTCTAACCACCTGGGCATCCGATGACATAGTAAACTTCCAGGTGTACGCTGTAAGAGATGAAATAAACTCTGATAATGTGCGTTTTGTGCTTACGAGTTCTGGCCCCCACGGCAAAGTCCCGTACCTTACGTCCGAACTATTTGAAGACGTTTACAACAATACACACTGGAATCTAGCAGTCCGGATTAAGCCAGAGAAATATCCCCTCTCGTCTTTGGTCGATCTCGCCGTACCCGGCAACTATACAATTGAGTTGCGAGGCGCTCAGGGCGACAGCGGCGAGATCTTACAAGAATTCACGGTTGCGAAGACTGTGGAGGCGCCAGCAACCTTCATTACCAGCAGCCGTAGAGCTTATATCGGAGCACATAGAACTAACTTCACAGGAAGTATGCTGTCTTTCTCGGATGTAAGGATTAATGCAACCAGATATTGGCTGGATTATGTTGAAGACGAAGCGCTCAATGGCCATATCTTGGATACCGAGAACCACGGCACATTGCACGCGCACAGATTTGCCTACCCATTCAGCACAAGTTCTTCTTACGGAGACATCCAGAAGGCAGACACCTTAGTATTTAACTGGGAGTTCCTGACCAATACGGGCTCAAACGCCGCCGGCCAATTCACCGTCGCTGATCTGACCTCTGGGTCTCTTGCCTCCAGCACCAACCCTCTAACTGCCTCATTCGGCGCACTGGGACAAATTATAAATAGGAATTACACCGCTCGGGGCTCCCTCTTCGCAACGTCTTCTACAACAGTTATAGATAAGGATTTCGTAATATCCTCCAAACTGAATCTTCCTGAGAATCTCCAGAGCCAAGAAATGGTTAAGGTATTGTCGGCGACAGATCAGGATGTGTTCACCTCAGATTCGCGGCCAACCAATTACTTCTTCGCATTCGAAAAGAGCATGTACCAGACCATTTCTGAAGAAATGATCAACTACTTCGCTACCTTGAAAGATTTCCACAACCTTATAGGCGACCCCGTCAACCAGTGGCGCCCAGAGTATAAGTCGATTAACTTCCTGAAGCAGAAATTCTTTGAGAATGTAGAAAACGACGAACTAGACTTCGATAAGTTCTATGAATTCTATAAATGGTTTGACTCTGCTCTCTCCTCAATGCTTGCACAACTTGCGCCTGCTTCGGCCGACATCGCCGAGAACGTGCGCACGGTTATTGAGAACCACGTCCTGGAACGACCTAAGTACCAGCGAAAGTTCCCGTTCCTTGAGAAATCAGATACGACCGATCCAACAGCTCGCATAGATGGCAATATGGGCGCCGACAAGAGCGCTCAAGCCTCCCCGGACGAATTCCCGCAGGGAACATCGTTCTTCGCGAACACAGCCTTCACACGGCGACAGATTGGCTCCTCGAATACTTCGCAGACGCGACCCTGGAAGCACTTCCACGCACCTCTCCAGGATATTGATAATGGCGGCATAGCTAAGTCCATTCTTTTTGACGGAGTCGATGAATACTTACAGTCTTCAACACACACTGAGTGGGACGGTTTAATTGGTGGAGCGGCCGGTCTTGCCAAAGCCTTTAGTGTTTCTATGTGGGTTAATCCGCAGGCACTCACCAACCAGACAAGGCTTTTCCGCTTCGGCGACAGCTCCCCCGGCGGCTGGCGCGACCTGCTCTTCTATGCCTCCGCCGGAAGACTCGCGGCCTCTTGCTCGTCCCTGACCTGGGGGCGAACTGATGGAAATGTGTTGTCGGCCGGCACGTGGGCCCACGTGGTTGTAACTTTTGCCGGCGGCGATGCGGCAGCACCCATTATTTATGTCGACGGCGCAGCACCAACTCAGACGACGAACACCAGTGACTCCCCAGCTGCTCTTGCTACCACGGGATTAACTATCGCGGCCGCCACCACCGCCGGCACCCCTGGTAACTATGCAAATGTGCGTATGTGCGATTTTGCAGTATGGGATAAAGCATTATCGAGTGATGAGGTTACAAAGATTTATGGTGGAGGCAAGAGAACTTATTTGAGCGGCCTAAGTTGCGCTGCTAATTTGATTACATGGTATAGAATGGGGAGCGATCCCCGGGACGACAAGGATACTATATACAATCAGGTGTCCAACGCCGTTGGCAACGCTACCGGACAAAACCTTGAGACCGCAGACCTTGCGACGGTGTCTCCTTCTTTCGTCGATCCATATCTAATATCGAACGACGGCGCCAACAAAAACATATACTGGCACCGCTTCATGGAAGAGGCGGACACTTCTGACCGCACCAAGATCATAACAGCCATCTCTCAATCTTTCAATAGAAGGACATACTCGCCAGTTAAATTTAGCGTAGAAGGTACCACCGTCGTCGGCGGAGTATCTCGCCATCACAACTCAGTAGTTAATTACGTGTTCCAGGCTGCCCGGGCATGGGGCAACTTGGGATCTAAGGTTATTGGCCGCGGCCGGCCCGTAATGAACAAGCTCGTTTCCTCGGGAAGCAGTGTTGAAGAACTAATTTCATCTCCGGATGTTTTCTATCCCACATTCAAGCAGCGATTAGGGTTTGGCCTGTCGGCCAGCAACGGAGACTCAGTCTCTGGACCTCGCCATGCACCGTTCAGCCTCTATAGTTCGTCTGTAACAACAGGATTCAATGCCGAAGTCGTTGCGAATTATGCATCCGGCGTCATGATCACAAATCTCCACAACGACTTTGTGATGAATGCAGACGTCCCGATGCAGGGCCCCTTCACCGAGAAGTATGTTGGCGGCCGCTTCTATCGCCACACAGCATTGAATGAAGGCACAGATACCAATCAAACCCGCGGCGAAGGCTTCCGCATAGAATTCGACAATGGAGGCTCTGACGATGTTCTGGGGGTTTCTAAGAAGTCATTGGTTATCCTGCCGCCCAACTCCCGTACGGGCTCCACCGATCCTGATGCTCGCTTAAGCGGCCCAGCCCACTGGCCAACAGCTTACCGTTTCCGTGAAGTCGCAGCCAAGCGCCCCGTCAACATCAAGAACATCCAGATGCGCACGGGCTCCACGATCATCGGCAACTACGAGAAGAACTATCAGGTTGTCAATACAAACTCGCGGATGAAGAACGATCCATTCTTTAATGATCAGTCCTTTGACTTTGCGCGCTATCCCGAAACTCTTGCAACGAGAGGAAGGTTCCCACTTTATGAGCCCGAACCTGTCGTCGCCAAGTCGATATTATTCGACGATAGTTTGGAGACTCGCATCTACGACACCGACTACTCCGCCTGGGAGAATGCGCTAAGTAATGTGTCCACCGACGGCCTTACTGTTTCCTTCTGGTTCAATTATACGGGTTCCCCTTTATCCACCCCGCGACTGGTTAATCTGGGGGCCATATATGCGCACCCGTGGAAGAAGGATGGACTCTCCATACGGCTATACTACAATACCGTTGAATGGGTTCTTGTTGGCGAAGTCCTTGATACCTCTCCCTCGACCTCCGCCGCGCAAGGCACCACAGGTCTTGCTGCGGACACCTGGTATCATGCTATTATAGAGTTCCCCGCGGGAGCCCTCGACGGTTCCGATTCGGCGATACCGGCGATCTATCTTAATAACTCACTCGAAGCTTTAGCTAGTTCTCAAGGGCGCGCCGACTGGTCGACTCTCAACGCCCTCGATACGGGCATCAGCCTTGGTGATCACCCCACTAAGGATGATCCTTACAATGGCTATTTATGTGATGTAGCTATTATTAGCAAAACCATAACTTCCGGCGAGCGAGCACTGCTCTATAATGGCGGAGAGAGAACAAATATTGCTCTAGACGGATTCGGCGCTAATCTTGTGGCATACTATCGCCTAGGCAATAAGAGCGTACAGGGGAATGCTGATTCAACCACGGGGGATATCTATAATTCAGGGGTGGATATAGACATTCCCAACGCAACACCGGCCAACTTTACGAACACCGCTACCAACGGAATCAAGGGACAATCCCCCAGCACGATCGTGCTGGCGACCGACTGGCCGGCCCTCTTTGGTCCATTACAAAAGCCAACTGCAAACCCTGGCGGCAACCTTAATTACGCTCTCCCTGCCCGCACAGGCTCTGCCTCAAACCAAACAGTCATCGTCAACCGCTACGCCGGCAGCGGCTATGAGGTAATGTCGCTGGGTTATATGGATCCAGCACACGAAGAACTGTCGGTCTACAACGCCAACCCATATCACAACCTGGCGATCATCGATCACGGCTTGTCGGGCAACGTTGCAGCCGACCCACTAGCTGCTAAGACAATCACAGTTGTTGACCAAATCGACAAGAATCGCGGCTTAGATCAACGCTTCAGTCTGCACTGCGGCCCCTTCGGCTCAGACGCCGCCTTCGGCTCTGTCCCGGAGCTTACCTATGTAACGGTTCCCTCTTACCACAAGACCAACCGAAACCGCAAGAGAAGGATGTACAGCCCCGCCACAAGGGGCGAGTACTACACCGCCTCGGTCTACGATAACCGCTTCGTCCAGCATACCATCCCACAGTCGCCCCAGCAATACGCCTGGATAACGGCGTCTGTAGTTGCCGGCATCGGGAATGCCCCAATGGCGTTTGCTCCCCCTGGCGCACTGAGTGCGTCGACGCTGAACCAGTTGGTGACGGGGTCTGACTTTCCGTATTATGGCGACGGCTTCCGAAACAACTTTGCGAAGTTTGGCGGCCCGATCTTGCAGCCGCCGTCAGTTGACATTCAGTCGAGAACGTCGCAAGCGCATCTTGGGACATATTCGGGGGAGTTCCGGGGGGGATACGCTTCGGCTGGCCCCGTGTGGAGCGCTTTGGATTTGGGTTCTTTTGCTACCTGGGATGCCCTGATCGGCCTAGCCGCCGGCTCTGCCAGGGCCTTTACATATTCAGCGTGGATTAGGTTATCGGCATATGCCGAGGCCTATACCCTATCTGCGATTTTTTCCCCGGGTTATATTAAAGACGGCTCTGACGAACCAGAAGGCATACGGGCCCTGTTCATCAACTCGGCAGGCCAGATTACCTTCTGGGTCGATGGTTCCACCTCCGGCGGAGTAGTTACATCAAACGCGTCGATAGATCTTAATAAATGGTACCATGTTGTCTGTCAGTACGGTGGAGGCGCGACTGGCGCCATGAATATCTGGTTAGATGGCGAACTTATGGATATAACCGTCAATTCCTCCATCAACAATCCTATTGCCTTGTCCGATCCGACCGGCAACGGCGCCATCTTGATCGGCTCAACATCAAACGCCACCGCCCGGTTCTATGGCTTTGGGGGCTATATTAATAACCCTGCAATTTGGGGCTCCGTCTCTGGTTCAGGAGGGTTTTTAAATGCAGACCAAATTAATAAACTTTATAATGGTGGTAATCTCATAGACATTAAAGAAAAGCTTCCCACTGACCTAGTGGCTTGGTATCGTTTTAATCCGTGGAAAG